>OHHH01000621.1_pt1 | contig 12332 bp, 9 predicted proteins | sample 1567951 | NCBI WGS metagenome assembly OHHH01 (sample SAMEA3879550, study PRJEB24766) | human gut metagenome | biome: human-associated habitat; feature: feces | place: USA | collected 1985/1987 | reverse complement strand
AGGTGTTATAAAAATTCTTGTAGGGCTTTTATTGGCAAAGTTATGGGTAGATTTATCAACAGATATTTGTATAGCCCTAATTGATACTTGTACCGGTATTGCGTCAAGTGTATTTACAAGTGCTGATGAAATGATAGTTTTTCCGTCATTTGATACGCTTAAAAGCACCAATACGGGATTATGGATTATTGGCGAACTGCTTAATCAGCTATTGGATTTTGTATTGCTTGCTCCAATTATAATCGTTGCCTTAGCAATATTAATTATATGCGGGCTCATAATGATAAAATTAATGCTCCGTACTTTTGAGTTGGCGCTATATTGCAGTGTATCGCCTGCTTTTTTTGCATGCCTGTTAGGTGATGCAACAAAGGGATATTTTAAGCGTTTTATTGACGGCTTGCTCAGCTCGGCACTCTCGCTTGTATATATGGGATTAATATATCTTGCAGGATCGTACTGGTGTAAAGTTCTCACAATGAACAATGTAGGTGTAGATTCGCCTATGGATGTCTTGGTTTGGCTGTCTTCGGCTGGACCGAAAATTTTAGTAGTGCTTGCTATGGGATTTTTAATTTTAAAACCACCGCTTGCACTGCGCCAACTTACAGGAGGTTCATAATGATAAAATGCAAAGTAACAAAGAAAATTATGCAGGAACCCGGAACTGTAATGGGCTTTTCAATAGGTCAGGTGATAATGCTGATTGTAGGATGTGTTGCTACAATCGGCACATTGCTTCTATTATGGTTGGTACTTAAAATCAGCATTGATATAATCATGTGGATTGTATTTTTGGAACTTGTTTTATTTATCGGACTTGGAGTAGTGCGTATTCAGGGTTTGACGGTAATGCAATTTATTGCTTCAAATTCTACAAAAAAGCGTCCATATGATAGTAAAGGAGTATTCAGCGATGTCGATAATTGATAATTTATTTAACGGCTCGGCAAAAAAGAATGTGCCATTTGGTTATGACAAGCGAATTGTTATGCCAAAATCCGCACAGGACACAATACCATTTTATGAAGTGTATGATAATGGGCTGTTCCTTACCGGTACAAACACATTTACATTGATATTTGCATTTTCAAATATAGACTATTCCCTGCTCCGTGATAAGGAGCAGGAAGAAACCTATCAGCGTTATCAGCGTTTGTTAAATGCACTTCCGGTCGAAATCAACTTTCAGGAATTTATTATGAATTCCTCTGTTAATACCGCTAAGCTCAGAAGCAACAACGAAGAAATCTCTTGTGATATACTGGATGATTACAATAAAAATCTTGAAACGTATATCACAAAGTCCGAAGACGCAACAAGTGAAAAAATAACCATTGTTGCAATGTCATATACACCTAACGAAACTGTTGATAATGTAAACATACTGTTTCGTTACTATCGGGAAATGCAGAATTTCTATGCGGCTATGGGTAGCGAAACCCGACAACTTATGCCTGAAGATGTGTTTGCTGTCCTTTATGAATACTATCACCCATTCGACAATACTGAATTTCTTTTGCCGAATGATATATATTCACGTGGCGGATCCATAAAGGACTATATTGCACCATCAATGTTTGCATTCCGCCCCAAAGAAATTGAAATCGGTAATTCGTATACAAGAATAATGTATATGGCTCGATACGACAGAACATTAGACGATGAGTTTATAAGGGATATTCTTGATAACAATTGTAAAGTTGCCGTTTCAAAGCATATCAGGCATATAGACAAATCCGAAGCGCAGGATAAGGTTAAAGACAACATATACTCACATCAAGGCAAAATTCAGGCACGCCTTGAAAAGAATCATAAAAAAGGTCTTAATTTTGTGCCATATCATTGGATGGAGCGTGAGCGTGAGCTTGAGGACTTGCAGGAGAGACTTTCCGATACAAACTGTGAGCTTTTCAAGATAGGTGTATATATCTCACTGTCTGCGGCTACAAAAGAAGAGCTTGACGAGCTGACAGAAGCAATACGCTCTAAAGGTAAAAAACATCAGGTAGTTATTGATTGTCTGGTGCGTCAGCAGGAAAAAGCGCTTAATTCCGTCTTGCCGTTTGGAATAAATCATTTTGATACCGCCAACGGAAACAGCGTTAACACTTATGTGTTATCGGATGCCGCAGGTATACTGATACCATTTTCTGCACGGTCATATTTTTCGGACACCGGTCTTTGCTACGGTATGAACAAGCATACCAATGCTATCATTGTTCTTGACCGAGCAGAAGAGATGAATGCTAACGGCTTCATTCTCGGTACATCGGGTTCGGGTAAATCTATGTACTGTAAATCTGAGATCATAGATACCGTCATACGTTATCCAAAGTCAGAAAAGATAATTATTGATCCTGACGGAGAATACTATCCTATCATCAAACAGTTTGGCGGAGATACGCTAAAATTATCGGCTGATTCCGAAACGAAGATTAACATATTCGACACTGACATAAATATCAGTGAAAACGGCACTTCTGCCGTTGCAATGAAATCCGAACTGATTATGTCAATCATAGAAACAGCACGAGGCTTTCCCCTGTCTGCGGCAGATAAGTCAATCATCGACAGTTGCGTCAAAGAAGTCTACGCTGATTATGTTCTTAATAACGGTAATTCGGAATTCATACCTACGTTTGTTGATTTTTATAATGCTCTTATAAATAAAAAGCTACCTGAAGCAGATCAGATAGCTCTTGACATTGAGCTGTATGTTAACGGCAGTTTTAATACGTTTTCGGGCAAAACAAACATTCATACGGATAACAAATTGTTATCAATTGATATATCCGATATGGGCGAGCAGTTGCGTCCTGTAGGCTTGCAGGTTATTCTTGAGTATATATGGCAACGTGTTCGTGACAACAGAAAAAAAGGTGTTCAGACCTGGGTATGGGTTGACGAGTTCTCAATAATGTTCAACGATGGGAATGGCAAAGAAACAGTGCGTTCTGCTGACTTTTTCCAAAAGGTTTTCAAGCGTATAAGAAAATACGGTGGTATTCCTACAGGAATAACTCAAAATATTACTGAAGTGCTTGAATCGGGTCAGGCAAGACTTATGCTGTCAAACTCAGAGTTTGTTGTTTTGCTTCAGCAGAAGAAAACCGACCTTGATAAGGTGATAGAGCTGTTCAACTTATCTCCGTCACAATCAAGCTACTTGAAGACCGGTGAAAAAGGCACAGGACTGATTGTCAGCGGTAGGAAGATTATACCGTTTGACAGGCGTATATCAAAAGACAGTTCTATCTATAATCTTTGTCAGACTGATTTTAGGAGAGATGTTACATGAAGAAATTCCAATTGAAATACTCTGCACCTAAAACAAAGGTCAACTCCGCCGGAAAGGTTGAGCAACAAAATCAGAAAAAACCGGACCGTTATTGTGCTACCTGTAGCACAATAACGGATATAATAAGCAAAGAACCGCAATCGGAAGAAAAAAGTTATAAACTGACAGGTTCGGCACTGTTTAATAAGTTGTTTTCGGTTATAAAAAAAGCTCATATCCCTGTATGCTCATTTTCCGTTTACGATAGTGATTTTGCTTTCTGTTACGGAAATGTGATAAACAACCGAGCTGTCCTTCTGAATTATTATTCATTATCATCAGTTGCCGTTATCACGGCGGCTGATGGTATTCTTTCAGATCCTGCTCTGCGTTCTCGGCTCGTTTACAGGATTTACCTTTCGGCAAACAGCTATCTTATGATTATATTTGATTCGTTTGCCTACGAAACGTTTAAAGATGAAAATCTAAAGATTATATCATCAATGCTTGATGAATTGAAAATTACACTAATACAGCAGAAGGCGGTGAATAAATGAACCTCGTTATAATTGCGGGAAAACGCAGTGTGTGTCCTCTTGAAACGGCTCTAAAAAAATCGGAGCAAACTGTAACAGTTGGCAAATATACCGCTGTAAAGCCGAATACTGCGGCTGAAATATTCGAAAAATACCGTCCTCACGGTATTTTGATCAGTGATGATGCTGCGTCAAAAGGCGTGTCGCTGATAGACTTTCTTAGCATTATAAAAATGCGTTACTGCTATATGCGTGTTATTTTTGTTTGCAATAACACCGATAGCTTTAACAAATACGCCTCTGCTTTATATTCGATAGGCGTATATGATATTGTTATGGGCTATGATCCTGCCGCTATAGATAATGCTATTTTATTTCCCAAAACGGATAAGCCTGATGTTTTGATGTCAGAAAAGCCTTGTGATACCGAAATACATTATCCTAATCGGCAATTCTGCGAATACGGTAATTCCTTCGGAAGTATGAATTTGAACTATAAAGGTGCTTGTGACAGCTCTTATTCGGGACAAACAGTGCGATTAGATGAAAGCTATGAACGAATCCAAAGAGGAAATGTTATTATATCGGTATTCGGCTATTATTCTCGTTGCGGATGCACATATACAGCATTTGACCTTGCGTTTTACTTACGCAAATATGAAAATGCAAAGGTGTGCGTAATTACATCAGTGACAGAAGAATTGTGTAACTATTTTACTGTTGATATTAATGCAGTTAGTCAGAACGGTTTGAACATTGATGATGTGGTTATCTATTCGGACTTCAACAAGATAAGCGAAACTTTTGATTATATCATCTGTGATGACAGCACTAAGTATAACAATAATGCGTACATACACATTTTGCTGTGCTCAGCGGCAGATTGGGATATGCCGATTTTAACGAATTATATCAATGATGTTATTCTTCCAAATAAGGTAGACGTAAATCTATGCTTTTTTCCCGTAACGACGAATAAGTTTATTTCCATTAATAAACAGTTGATTAAGTCGGGATTTAAAGCGTATATGCTCGAGCCTTCGGACAACTGGATGGCAACCAACGCAAATAACAATAACGTTTACAGCAACATTCTAAAAGCCTATATTATAAGTTGATTGTGCTACAGGTAGCACAATCCGGAAAGGAGAAATTATGATAGTAATTTATGCCGAAAAATACAGCCTCGGTCGGACAATTGCCGAGGCTTTAGGCGCATACAAAAAAACAGTGAATCCTAAGGAACCGTCTATTGCACACTGGGACTTAAATCTTAACGGTGAGCAAGCAATTCTTTGTCACGGTGCCGGTCACTTATGCGGTTTAGCTCCGGCTGAAGATTATGACGAACGTTACAAATTCTGGAGCTTCGATAATTACCCGATTATACCCGAACATTTTATTACAAGAGTAAAAGATAATAATTATTCCAGGCTTGCTTGTGATTATGTTAAGCAGTTCTTTGATAAGGCGGATCTGATAATCAATGCCACTGACGCAGACCGTGAAGGCGAATTGATTTTTGCATATTTATACGAAGTCTTGCATTGCACAGTACCATACAAAAGAGTGTGGATAACAGATTTAACGCCTTATAAAATCAGAAAAGCATTTGCCGAGTTGCGGTCAGCTCAAGAGATGATGCCGCTTGAAAATGCAGGACGCATACGATCCGCAACAGACTGGCTTGTGGGCATTAACACATCTGTTGCGGCTACATTGAAATTCGGCGGAGCTGACAATGTGTTCGCCTGCGGACGTGTAAAAATGCCGACACTTGCAATGATTGTTAAGCGTGAACGGGAAATAAGAAATTATGTTAAAAAGCCGTTTTATAAAATAGTTGCCAATATCGAAGCAAATGACGGTGCAAAGTTTACTGCTGAAGCATCAGATAAATACGATACCGAAACGGCGGCAAAGACTGCTATAGATGAAATTAAATTAAATACAGCAAAAGCGATTAAAGTCGAGGTGTCGCAAAAGCAGACAGCCGCTCCGCTTTTATATAACACTACACATTTGCTTGCAGATTTATCAAAGTGTACGGATCTCACAATTGATATGCTTACAAAGCTCGTTCAGAGCTTGTACGAAAACAGATTGATAACATATCCACGTACAAGCTCAGAGCATCTTACAGACGCAATGAAAGATGAAACGGTAAAGATAATAAAGCTACTGTTTGAAATGCCCGAATTTGCTAAATATGCTATTCCTGTTGACAAATTTGCACCCTGTACACGTCGGCATTATGATGACAGCAAAGTTGATTCGCACACCGCTATTACACCGACCGCTCTTGTGCCGAATGATTTAAGCGGTATGTCGGAAAATGAGCGCAAGGCATATACCTTACTTGCATTATCGCTTATCCGCACTGTTTATCCGAAAGCAGTCACAGAAAACATCAAAGCTGTTTTTCAAATTGATAATCAGCTGTTTACAGCAATCGGAACGAATATAATCAATCCCGGTTGGTTTGCTGTTGATGCAACGCCGGAGGTAACCGGGTTGCCCGAAATCGTTAAGGATAACGATTATAAAGTTATCGGTTTCGATGTCAAAGAGGGACAAAACGAGCCGCCGAAATATTACACCGATGCGACATTGCTTACAGCAATGGAGCTTGCCGGAAATAATATCACAGACGAGCAGACACGGAGCTATATAAAACTGACAAAACGTGGTCTTGGTACAGCCGCCACACGTCAGGGCATAATTAAGGAACTATATGACAAAGGATATATTGCCCGCCGAACCCGGAAAAACGGTAACGCTGTCAAAAGCATTATGCCGACCGAAAAAGGTATGTATATAATCAATACGCTCGAAAAGATAGTACCGGATATGTTGTCTGTTGATATGACGGGCGATATGGAAATGGAACTTGATAAAATTACCCGAGGAGAATCTGACGGCAATAATTTTCTGAATGAATACAAGAAACTTGTGATTAAGTGGGTCGAACAGATTAAAAACAGTGACACATCAGCAATGACGGGCAATACGCTTATTTGTCCGTTGTGCGGTAAACCTGTAATCAAGAAAAAAGTCGGCTGGTGCTGCACCGGTTACTCTAAAGATAATCCGGACAGTTGCAAGTTCTATATTGCAACTGAGATTTGCGGTAAAAAAATATCAGACGTAATCGCAAAAGAGCTTATATTAAAACGTGCAACATCTATTATCAAGGGCTTTACATCTCAGAGCGGAAAATCATTTGATGCAAAGCTAATAATCAAAGATGATAACACTATTGGCTTTGAGTTTCCCGAACGCTTAAAATGCCCGATTTGCGGAAAAGAAATGGTCAAAAGTTCAAAAGGTTGGGCCTGCACCGGCTATAAAAGCGGTTGCAGTTTTTTTATAGCCGGAACTATATGCGGGAAATGTATCACAGAAACAATTGCGGCAATGCTGTGTGCAAATAAACGCACAAGGATAATAAACGGGTTTACATCAAAGGCGGGCAAAGCATTCTCGGCGGCTCTTGTTGTTAAAGACGGCAAGATTGATTTTGATTTTCCCACCAAGTCGCAGAAACGGAACAAATAAAACCTATGAGTGTTCTTATAACAATTTTATTAGCCGTAATTATAACACAGGCATTCCGCATTCGACGTCTGAAAAAAGAAATCATCAAGCGAGATACTGCCGATGAATTTTGCCGGCAATGGTACTGGAGAGAAGAGAATAAAACACAAAAGCAACGACAACCTCAGAACATGAGGAAATCGTTGCTTTCTTTTTTAAGGAGCTTTTTATGAGTTTTTCTAAATCTAAACCGAGTAACTATGTTACGAAAGAACAGATAGAGCGTGCAAGAAATGTTGATATGGTGGAATTTCTTGAACGAACAGAAGGCTTCAGCGTAAAGAAAAGCGGTAACGGTTATCGCTGTGATAAGCACGACAGTCTTTTTATCACGAATGACCGCAGAGGGTGGTACTGGAACAGCCGTGACGAAGGTGGCAACAATGCCATTGCGTTCTGTATGAAGATTTACGGACAAAGCTTTACTGAAGCTGTAAAGTCGCTTTGTGGAGATATTCAGATTGAGTATACTCCAAATACGATAACGTCAAAGCCGAGCGTTTCTAAAGATAAGGAATCAAATCGGCTTATTTTGCCCGAACAGGATCACAAAGAAAACGGACAGCGCAATTACAGTAATGTAATCGCCTACTTATGTAAAACCCGTGGATTGGAATACAGTATCGTAAATCAGCTGATTTACGACCGTAAGCTATATCAGGGCGTCGGATACAGCGGGCTTCAGCTTGTCGGGTATGACAGCTCGAACACACCGTTTTATCGCTTCAAAAATGATGTGCCTGAAAACGCACCGGAATATGTTACCGTTGAGCTTCAGGCACAGAAGCAAAAAGGTGAAAAGTATATCTGCGAAGGGTTCAGCAGTGAACATATACCTGAGCTTATCGAGCGTGGTATTACTAAAAAATACGTAAATATGATTGCTGTAAACGGTGATGGCGTTATTTCACGCTATGCGTTTTGCCGTTCTGTATCGGATAAATCTACATACCGTGTAGATTTGCCCGGAAGTGATAAGAAATATTCGTTTTCTTTAATCGGCACAAATAAGAACAAGCTGTATGTTTTCGAGTCTGTAATTGATATGCTGTCTTATGCATCCTTTTACGCTATAAACAACGGACAGGACGCTTGGCAGCAGTTGACTATGCTATCGCTCGGCGGCAAATCAGATGTTGCTCTTGACGAGTTTTTAAAGAATAAGCCTATTGCCGAAATAACGTTCTGCCTTGACAATGATGATGCAGGTAAACACGCTACTGAGCAGCTTAGCGACAAGTATGCTCTGAAAGGATATGCTGTTTCAAAAGATATACCATTAAACAAGGACTTTAACGACGATTTAAAGGCGTTCAGAGCGTTGAATGAGAAAAATACTGTACAAGCAACAAAACCGCTTAAACGTTAAAATACAACAAAATACAAGGATGTGTGAAAATGAAAAGTTATTTTCTGCTGTCTAACTCGGTTATTACCTCAAACGAGCTGACGCATAACGAGTTTGCAGTTTATACATACCTGCTTTCTGTTTATTCAAATATCCGAAGCAAAGCAGGACACGAATATAAGCGTGTAAGACAGCAGACTATAGCTTCACACTGCGGTATAAAGTCTACGCAGACAGTATCCAAGATAACCGATAGCTTAATGAGAAAGGGCTACATTACACACATTTTAGCGGCTTACCGCAAGGATAATCGCAAGGGAACATATACATATGTTTTAAATCCCGAAAAGAATAAGGTGTCGGCTAACTATACGCGAATAGAACGAACTGTGTTCGGCAAAAGCTTAACAGCGATCGAATTGCGCTTATATATCCTTATTATTAAATCGCTTGACAGCAAGCTCGGTTACTGCTTTAAAAGCTTCAACGACCTTGCCGATGAGCTACGCATAAAGCGTGATACCGCTATGAAAATAATCAGCAATCTTGTCAAGCATTTCTTCTGTACTACCGGCTTCTTCGCCGATACGGATCATCTGATAGACCATAGGAGGAAACAATCCGCACTCCTGTAATGGTCTGGATAATGGCATACCAATCGTAATTTCTTCTCTTGCATCCTGTAAGGCTTCTTTAAAATAGATATTACTCATAACTCCAGACACAATGTCCACAGCTTCAATCAACGGAACGCCTGCACCCATCAGGGTACTCAGAGTTCTCGCCATCATAGATGCTGCAGACTTCACGGTAAGTTTTTTGAAAAGCGGTAATTTCAAAGCAATCTTGCCAAATACATGCTTTCCGGGATTCGTTCCTGCGAAATATTTAATTCCAATTGCCGCCGCAATAATAACCGGAATAATAATAAACCAATAATTTTGTATGCCATGGCTCATTGCCACATAAAATTTCGTAATCCAGGGCAAATCGGCTCCCAACTGGCTAAACATGTCTTCATAGGAAGGAATTACCTTTACCAGCATTACAATCGTTACAATAACAGCTACAATACAAACAACCACAGGATAAATCATTGCCTTTTTCAGCATTGCCTGTGTCTTGCTGTTTTTCTCCAACTGCACCGCCACTCGGTCGAGTGCTGTTTCCAGACTACCGGATGCTTCACCGGCAGCCACCATATTCACCATGATCCCCGGGAATACCTTCGGGTGCTCTGCCATGGAATCTGCCAGGGTCTCACCCTTTTCCACGCTGATGCGGACTTCCTTCAATGCATCCTGTAATCTCTTGTTCTCTGTCTGTTCGCAGAGCATTTTCAGGGATTCGAGGATGCTGACGCCCGCTTTGGTCATGCTGACGAACTGGCGGCACATGACGCTTAGATCCCTGGCCTTGGGCCATCCGCCGATCTGGATATCGATGTCTTTCGTCAGGAAGCTCTGTTCTCCCAGATCGATAACGGTCAGCTCCTGCCTTCTCAGTTCTGCCATTGCCAGATCTTTGTTATCCGCTTCCAAACTTCCTTTTACTTCTTTTCCAGCCTTTGTGATGGCCTTGTAGCCATAGGTCGCCATGTGCCTTTCCTCCAATGCGTCTCTATCTTTAACTTTCTCCCCAACTATGTAAGACAAGCCCCGGTCCTGAAAAGGTCCAGGTTTTTGAAAAATTTTTATAAATTTTGATAAATTTCTATAAAATGTTGCGGTCTTTATAGAATTATACGTCAAAGGATACCTTTACCATCTCGGAGAAGGAGGTGGTGCCATCCAGTACGTAGTCCGTGGCACTCATACGCAGGGTATGCATTCCTTCTTTTAATGCTTCTTCCTTTAAGATATCGGCACCTTCCCGCTTGCTGATAATGGTCTTCAGCTTCGGAGTGATCTGCATGATCTCATAGACACCGATACGGCCTTTGAAGCCGGTATTGTCGCATTTGCTGCAGCCGCAGGGTTCATAGATGGTTACGTTTTCCTCTTCCTTCAGCCCCATGAATTCTTTTTCATCCTTGGTGGCCTGCTTCGGCTTTTTACAGAAGGGACAGAGTCTGCGGACCAGTCGCTGTGCGATAACGCCGATGACGGAATCTGCGATCAGGTAGGATTCGATCCCCATATCCTCCAGTCGGGTGATGGTGCTGGCGGAGGAGTTGGTATGCAGGGTACTTACGACCAGGTGTCCCGTGATGGATGCCTGTACGGCGATGCTGGCGGTCTCCTGGTCACGGATCTCACCGATCATGATGATATCCGGGTCCTGTCGCAGGATGGAACGCAGTGCCGTTGCGAAGGTGAGGTCTGCCTTGGTGTTGACCTGTACCTGGTTGATACCGTCGATGTTCGCCTCGACAGGATCTTCGACGGTGATGATGTTCACGTCTTCTTTGTTCAGCTCGCTCAGTGCGGTATACAGGGTGGTGGACTTACCGCTTCCGGTAGGTCCGGTTACCAGGATGATACCGTGGGGATTTTTCAGAATGTAGTCAAACTGTTCTAATTCGTAGGGTTTGAAGCCTAACTGGCTCTTGTCGCGGTTCAGTGCACTCTTCGCTGCAAGACGCATTACGACTTTTTCCCCGTATACGGTAGGCAGGACGGATACACGGATATCGTATTCCACGCGGTCTACGATCTGGGTGATACGTCCGTCCTGGGGTTTTCTCTTCTCGGAGATATCCATGCCGCCGATGATCTTGATACGGGCGATGATGGCGGACAGTACGTTGACACCGTATCTCGCTCTCTCATACAATGCACCGTCGATACGGTAACGGACACGGATGATATTTTCCATAGGTTCGATATGGATATCGGATGCACGCTGACGGACGGCTTTTTCGATCATGTCCTTGACCAGCATTACGATGGGGGAGCTGTTGATGTTCTCCTCCGTGGCGATGTCTTCCACCACATCCAGCTTTTTCTCTTTGGCGTAGGCTGCCAGTGCCTCGGTTACTTCCTCCTGACCGAAATATTTATCGATGGCCAGCATGATGCTGCGGGTGGTGGCTACTACGGGCTCTACCTGGAAGTTGGTGATGATATTGATGTCATCGATGGCGTTGTAATCCAGGGGATCCGCCATGGCGACCATGAGAACGTTGAAGTTATTCTCCTTGTAGGCGAAGGGGAGGACCTTGTTCTTCTTCAGGACGTTGACCGGTACCAGATTCAGCACTTCCTTGTCCACATTGATGCTCTGGAGATCGATCATATCCAGATCCAGCTGGCGGCTCAGTGCCTTCGCCAGATCATCCTCCGATACGATGCCTTCATCTACCAGGAATTCTCCCAGCTTCTTGCCCTGACGGGCGGGATTGTCCAACGCCTGCTGCAGCTGTTCATTCGTGAGAACACCGCTGTTTACCAGTAATTCGCCTAAACGGACCTTTTTTCTGCCTAATTCCATGATCATTCACCTGTTACTTTTACATATTTGGGATATCTGCATAATTGTAGCATTTTTCGTTACAACTTACAATTTTTTTGGCTCAACACTAAAATATTATAGCATATTTTAGATTTATGTAAATTGTTTTTAGTACTTT
>OHHH01000620.1_pt1 | contig 12333 bp, 10 predicted proteins | sample 1567951 | NCBI WGS metagenome assembly OHHH01 (sample SAMEA3879550, study PRJEB24766) | human gut metagenome | biome: human-associated habitat; feature: feces | place: USA | collected 1985/1987 | reverse complement strand
CTGTGTCTCAATGCTTGCTTTCGCATAGACTTCCGTGGTAGAAATATCCTCGTGTCCAAGAAAATCCTTTATGTAGAAGATGTTAATCCCCGCCTCCAGCAAATGCATCGCTTTTGTATGCCTTAGTACATGCGGCGATACATGAGTATTCAATTCAGCCATTTGAACATATTTACTCAAGATATATGTTGCTCCGGCACGAGTAAGGGGGTTGCCCTGCCGATTTACAAAAAATGCTCTGTCTAACCTTTCTGGCGCTGACAGACTAATTGTATGTTGGACTGCCCGTTGCTTCAAGCAACGCATATTAACATTCAAGGCTTTTGTCTCGATTTTGAGCTGAAATATGTGTAATGTTTAACTCGAATACAGAAAAGGACGATGTCCAATAATTTCAGACACCGCCCTTATAAATTCTGTTGTATCGCCTGTAATTATGCGATTTTTTCAGCTCTGCACGATTTCCTGCATCAAATGATGTAAGTTTGATGTAAATCGCTGTTTTTTTAGTTTTTTATCAAATGAAGTACGTCCCGTCTATTCGGTAAAACGGTACATCTTTACATCATCTTAATAGAGCTTTGCACCTGCTGGAATGTGGTCATCAACCATCAGAAGATGGAGCTTTTCTTCGCCTTCTTCTTCGTGGATAGCACTGAGGAGCATACCGCAAGAGTCAATGCCCATCATAGCTCTCGGTGGAAGATTTGTGATAGCGATAAGAGTCTTTCCAACCAGTTCTTCCGGCTCATAATAAGCGTGAATACCGCTTAAAATGGTTCTGTCTGTGCCTGTTCCGTCATCAAGAGTGAACTGTAACAGTTTCTTTGACTTCGGTACTGCAACACACTCTTTAACCTTTACTGCACGGAAATCTGACTTGCTGAATGTATCAAAATCAACCATTTCTTCAAATAATGGCTCAACTTTTACTTTGGAAAAATCAATCTTCTCAACTGTTTTTTCAGCCTCTGCCGGTGCTGCTTCGGAAGACCTATTTGCCTTCTTATCAGAGTCTAGTGACTTCATTGTCGGGAACAGTAATACGTCCCTGATTGCCTGGCTATCTGTCAGGAGCATTACAAGACGGTCGATTCCGTATCCGATTCCACCTGTTGGCGGCATACCGATTTCAAGCGCATTGAGGAAGTCCTCATCTGTGTGCTCTGCCTCGTCATCGCCTGCTGCTGCGTTGGCATCCTGTGCTGCGAAACGCTCACGCTGGTCGATTGGGTCGTTGAGCTCTGAGTATGCGTTACACATCTCCCATGTATTACAGAACAGCTCAAAACGCTCTACCTTTGTAGGGTCGCTTGGCTTCTTCTTGGTGAGAGGTGATATCTCGATTGGGTGATCCATGATAAATGTTGGCTGGATAAGCTCTTTCTCACAGTACTCCTCGAAGAAGAGGTTTACGATGTCACCCTTCTTGTGACGCTCCTCGTACTCGATATGATGCTCGTCTGCAAGCTTCTTTGCGGCTGCATCATCAGGTACCTGGTCGAAGTCTACGCCTGCGTATTTCTTGATTGCGTCTATCATTGTCATTCTTGCGAATGGCTTTCCAAGGTCGATTTCCACGCCGTTGTATGAGATTTTTGTCGAACCGCATACCTTCTCAGCGAGGTAACGGAACATTGACTCTGTCAGCTCCATCATGCCCTCGTAGTCTGTATATGCCTGATAAAGCTCCATAAGTGTAAACTCAGGGTTGTGACGTGTATCTACACCCTCGTTACGGAAAACTCGTCCGATCTCGTATACTCGCTCAAGTCCTCCGACGATGAGTCTCTTTAAGTAAAGCTCAAGGGAAATACGAAGCTTTACATCCTCGTTCAATGCGTTGTAGTGTGTCTCGAATGGTCTTGCTGCGGCACCACCTGCGTTTGAAACAAGCATAGGTGTCTCAACCTCCATGAAATCACGGCCTGCAAGGAAGTTACGGATTTCCTTCAGTATCTGTGAGCGCTTGATAAATACCTCTTTGCTCTCCTGATTCATGATAAGGTCTACATATCTCTGACGGTATCTGGTGTCTGTGTCTGTCAGTCCATGGAACTTCTCCGGGAGTATCTGGAGTGATTTTGAAAGGAGTGTTATCTCCTCTGCATGGATTGAGATTTCGCCTGTCTTGGTTCTGAAGGCGAAGCCCTTTACACCGTAGATATCACCGATGTCTGATTTCTTGAAGTCTGCGTATGAGTCTTCTCCGATATTGTCCCTTGCCACATATACCTGGATATTGCCCTTTAAGTCCTGAATATTGCAGAAAGAAGCCTTACCCATGACACGCTTGAACATCATACGTCCTGCGATGCTTACCTCGATTGGCTTTGCATCCATGATTTCTCTTCTCTCGTTGTAATCGTTGTTGATTACCTCTCTCTTTGCAGCGTCATCCAAGCCCTCAACATCCGGAGCCTTTCTGTCACCGAGAATCTCAGCCTCATGAGCATTGTAAAGCTCCTTTACATCACTGCTGTGATGAGTGACATTGTACTTTGTAATCTGGAAAGGATCCTTTCCTGCTTCCTGTAAATTCTGTAATTTTTCACGGCGGACCTTAAGGAGCTGGTTTACATCCTGCTGCTGTCCACCCTTGTTATTATTCTGATTTGCCATTTTTTACCTCTTTTAGTTCTCTTCTGCTCTCTGGATCTCGAGTACCTTGTATGTGAGCTCTCCTACCTGAGTCTCAACAGTTACAGTATCTCCGACTTTCTTTCCAAGAAGAGCTTTACCTACAGGTGACTCGTTTGAAATCTTGCCCTTTAAGCTGTTTGCCTCTGTTGAACCAACGATTTTGTACTCAAGCTCCTCATCAAACTCACAGTCTAAGATGCGGATCTTACATCCGATAGAAATCTTTTCAAGGTCAACCTCCTCCTCAACAACAACCTCTGCATTTTTAAGGATTTTCTCGATTTCCTCAATACGAGCCTCGATATCGCGCTGCTCATCCTTAGCTGCATCATACTCAGCATTCTCTGATAAATCACCCTGCTCACGAGCCTCCTTGATCTTCTGAGAAACCTCTTTACGCTTAACAACCTTTAAATGCTCAAGCTCATCCTCGAGCTTCTTAAGACCTGCATATGTCAGAATATTTTTCTTGTTATCCATGATTCTTACCCTTCTATCTTCCTTTTTTATTTTTGATATTTATTGTACTCATTTAGTATATTAACTTCCCACACCAAGGTCTTCAATACCGGAAAGTATACAGTATGTTCCGAAGAAAAATATGAACTGCCACGGAGTCCCATAACACCCGGCAACGGAAACCCGGTAGCAAAGAAAACCCCTCTATCCGCGATTCGCACCCGTGGCTAACTTCATATTTTTCTGAGGAATATACTGTATGCTATGCCGGTAACTTCGATAAACTGAATGTGGGAAGTTTCACATACTAAATTTAAAGCCTATTTTAACGCGTGTATTATAATTGAAAATCCCCACGCTGTCAAGGATTTGACCGATTTCAATTTCGAAGCTTCTACTTATACAAAAGCTCCTCAAGCTGTTCTAAGCTCTCCACCGTATTCACTGCCGCGCGCAGCCTTGATGAATGCGGATATCCTGCCGTATACCACGCTGTGTGCTTTCTCATCTCGTGTATCCCCGTGTACTCGCCCTTGAACTCTATCATCATGCGTGCATGGCGCAGTATCATCCGGCGTACTTCCTCAAATGATGGCTTTTCCTGATGCTCGCCGGTCTCAAAGTAATGCAGTATCTGTGAGAAAATCCATGGATTGCCCTGCGCTCCCCTGGCTATCATAAAGCCGTCGCAGCCTGTCTGCTCCTGCATTTTTATGACATCCTCTGCGCAAAGCAGGTCTCCGTTTCCTATGACCGGTATTGAGACAGCCTCTTTTACCTGCCTTATGATGTCCCAGTCGGCTTTACCGGAGTAGTACTGCTCTCTGGTCCTGCCATGCACTGCGACTGCGCTTGCGCCGCTTTCTTCAGCCACATGTGCCAGCTCTACTGCGTTGACATGCTCATCATCGAAGCCCTTTCGTATTTTTACGGTGACCGGCTTATCTATCGCTTTTACTATACTCTCTATAATCTGACCTGCAAGAATCGGATTTTTCATGAGTGCTGAGCCCTCACCGTTGTTTACGATTTTGGGCACCGGACAGCCCATGTTGATATCCAGTATGTCAAACGGTCTTTCCTCTATCTGCTTTGCTATCTGAGCCATTATCTGCGGGTCTGAGCCAAACATCTGGAGTGAAACAGGCTTTTCTCTTTCATCTATTGAAAGAAGCGACTCTGTATTTTTGTTTTTGTACAAAATTGCCTTGGCGCTGACCATTTCCATACATAAAAGGCCGGCTCCCTGCTCCTTGCACAATAAGCGAAATGGCAGGTCTGTCACGCCTGCCATAGGTCCCAGTATCAGGTTGTTTGGGAGTGTCACACTTCCTATCTGAAGCTTTCGTATCTGATGAATATCCATACTATTACTTCACTCCCTTGCGGTTCTGCTTGCGATACACGAGGTTTATGCCCTTTAATGTCAGATCCGGATCGTATACATCCACGTTTTCTGTCTCATTGGATATTATTCTGCCGAGTCCGCCGGTCACTACAACCTTTGCATCGTACATGCCTGTTTCTTCCTTTACCTTGTTGATGATATACTCTGTCTGTCCTATCTGTCCATACACAAGTCCCGCCTGCATGCTTGTGATAGTGTCCTTTCCGAGGATATTATCAGGCTTTTTAATCTCTATCTCAGGAAGCTTTGCCGCATCCTCCCAGAGTGCCTTGGCTGAGATACGTATGCCCGGTGCTGTGATTCCTCCCATGAAGGTACCGTTTTCATCGACCATATCGTAGGTGGTTGCTGTGCCAAAATCTATGACCAAAACAGGTCCTCCATATAATTCATATGCAGCTACGGCGTCTACTATACGGTCTGCGCCAATTTGCTGCGGATTTGGTGTGGCGATACGGATGCCTGTTTTGATGCCCGCCTCCACGATTATCGGCCTGATATTAAAGTATTTTATGAGGCCATTCTGCAGTGAATGCATGATATTCGGTACAACGGAGCATATGATTGCATCATGTATGTCGTCCATGCCTACCTGATTTCTTTCAAGCAGAGTGCTCAGAAGCATGCCGTATTCATCCGATGTACGTGGCATTTTGGTTGTAATTCTAAAGCTCGCTTTTATCCTGTCCCCATCAAACACGCCGCATGTTATGTTTGTATTTCCTACGTCCAGTGCTAAAATCATCTGTTATTCCTCCTCGAGTCCTTCTCCCAAAAATACTATGCGATAATACGTCTCTATCGACTCGAGCAGCTCTCTTCGCTCGTTGCGGTACTGCTTTATCTTTAGCACGCTTCCTATCTCATCATAGAAAAAGTCATTTTCCTTGCAGGATGTTCTGAAATCGAGGTTTCCGTCCTCATCAAACACCAGCTCCAGTATGCCTCCCACATCCTCTGTATACAGGACGCACATGATTTTGAGCTCGTCCCTTATTGTCTGTGGAAGTCCGTTAAAATTCTCGTTCAGATAATATTTTTTCTGATATGCGTTTGACACGCAAAGTACTACCTCTTTAGACATATCCGTATATTCCTCTCACTGATACTTCTCCGCTTGAAACCAGCTTGCGCGACTCCCATGTGTCCACGATAAGCTCGCCCTTAGGCGTGATGCCCATCGCTTTTCCGTCAAACGGCTCCTTCGGATCCAGTACCCTTACTGATTTGTTCCTGTTGACCAACAGCTCATCATACTCCCTGACGAGGGCTGAAAGGTCCTGCGTCTTTAAAAATGTGTCATAATACTGCTCAAAGTATGACATGGTCTCTGCGATTATCTGCGCACGGTGAAATCTTTTGCCACCTGCTTCTATCATGAGTGAGCTCGCCATCTGACTGATTTCCTCCGGAAAGCTCTCATTATGCACGTTGATACCGATACCTACAACAATATGGTTGATATAGTCAAACTGCGCATTCATCTCTGTGAGTATGCCGCACACCTTTTTGCCGTTTACCACAATGTCGTTTGGCCACTTTATCAGGGCTTCCTCGCCGGTTACGCTCGTTATTGCCTTTGCGACAGCAAGCGCTGCCACAAGCGTGAGCATGGATGCATTGTTTGGATTGATATCAGGCTTTATCATAAGTGTCATGAAAATACCTGTGCCGGACGGCGATACCCAGCTGCGGCCGCGGCGCCCCTTGCCTGACTCCTGCTTGTCCGCTACAACTAAGGTGCCGCTCGGATAGCCTTTTTCGGCAAGCTCCTGAGCCTTGATGTTGGTGGAGTCTATTGTATCAAAATACAGCACTTCCTTTGCCACCCAGTCTGTGTGCATGAGGCTTTTTATCTCCGCCTCTGTCATCAGATCCGGCGCTGCCATGAGCTTGTAGCCCTTATTCTGTTGTGCCTCTATCTCATATCCGGCTTCCTTTAGCTGGTTTATGGCCTTCCACACGGCTGTGCGCGATACTCCGAACCGGTTGCATAGCTCCTGCCCTGAAATATAGCCGTCAGCGCTGCGTAGAAGTCTAAGTATTTCTTCCTTCATACTTTATTCCTTAGCTTTCCGTCAATCTTTTGTTGCGGTCATTGCTTGCCGTACTAGTCAGCAAGTGTTGCACGCATGATAGCCTTGATTGAGTGCATACGGTTCTCTGCCTCATCAAATACCACTGAGCGCTCTGACTCAAATACCTCGTCTGTCACCTCAAGCTCGCTCAGTCCAAACTTCTCATAGACCTGCTTGCCGATTGTGGTCTTTAAATCATGGAATGCAGGCAGACAGTGCATAAAGATTGCGCTATCCTTTGCATTTTCAAATGCTTTTGCATTTACCTGATATGGCTTTAAGTCGTTAATTCGCTCTGCCCATACATCTTCCGGCTCGCCCATTGATACCCACACATCTGTGTAGATGACATCTGCGTCCTTTGTGCCCTCTGCCACATCCTCTGTGAGTGTGATTGATGCGCCGGTTGTTTCTGCAACGTCCTTACAGTATTTTACAAGCTCATCATTTGGGAAATATTTCTTGTTTGTGCATGCCACGAAATCCATGCCAAGCTTTGCACATGTGACCATGAGTGAATTGCCCATGTTGTATCTTGCATCGCCCATGTATACAAATTTCACGCCCTTGAGTCTGCCGAGGTGCTCACGGATTGTAAGCATATCTGCTATCATCTGTGTCGGGTGGAACTCATTTGTCAGGCCGTTCCATACCGGTACGCCTGCGTATTTAGCCAGCTCCTCCACGATTTCCTGTCCGTATCCACGGTACTCGATTCCGTCAAACATTCTGCCGAGCACGCGCGCTGTATCGGCGATGCTCTCCTTTTTGCCTATCTGTGAACCGCTCGGGTCAAGGTATGTGACATGCATTCCAAGGTCATGTGCCGCTACCTCAAAAGAGCAGCGAGTTCTGGTACTGGTCTTTTCAAAAATCAGCGCTATATTCTTGCCTGTGAGTTCATCATGTCTGATGCCTTTTTTCTTCTTTTCCTTCAGCTCCTGTGAGAGGTCAATCAGATAAGTAATCTCTTCCGGAGTGTAATCCATAAGTTTTAAAAAGTTTCGTCCCTTTAACTGCATTGCTCTTGCCTCCTGGGTTTTATTTGCATCATTTATAGATGCAGGTTGCTATAATTTATATCTGTAGGTTGCTATAATGATGTCATTTTACTCTATTTTGTGGTATGTTGCAAGAGGTTTGAAGCATTGACGCTCTGACTGTAAAACCACGCCGTACAAATAATTAAAGAGGCTGCAAACCAACATGCTTTGTTGATTTGCAGCCTCTTTGTTATTTCTTTGTATTGGCTGTATATTATCTGAACTTCATATTTCCGATTGATATTCCTGAGCCGTGGTCATTGAAGGATGTACATCCTCCTGTGTTGTCCACTCCGGACATTGCCTCCTGTGCTGCACTGTAGCATGAAGAAGAAATGCGTCCGCTAAGCTTTCTTGCGAGCTTTCCTGATGATGCCGGTCCAAACTGGCCTTTCTGGTAAATAACACCTGAGATGCTGTTTGGATATGAGCTACTCTTTACTCTGTTGATGACTGCCGCTCCTACTGCGAGCTGACATTCATAGCTCTCTCCGCCTGCCTCACACTCGATAATTGCAGCAAGAAGTGTCAGGTCATCTGCTCCTGCACTTACCGCCTCGCCCTGTGTGGTCTCTGTTTTCTTTGATTCCTTTGCTGCTTTTGCAGCTTCTTTTGCTGCCTTTTCTTCTGCGGCCTTTCTCTCAGCCTCTTTCTGTGCAGCTATCTGAGCCTGTTCCTCTTCAATTGTGATACCCACTCTTGTGTTGAGGGAACGTGTCGCATAATCTGCTGCGATATATCCTGTCTGTGAATCGCTGACTACTGCAATCCAGCCGTCCGGTGCCTGCGCTGCGCGGTCCACCTGATAGGTCTTGCCCTGGTCAGCTACCTCTAAGGCCTTGCTGTTTGTATCTGCTGTCTCTCTCACACGAAGTCCGTCTGTATTTACTGTAGCAATTTCTCCGCATGTGTCGTAAGCATAGCTTAGTGCGTCAGTTCCGGTCACACAGTAAGATACATTGACATATCCGTCTACATTTCCCGACTTGATGTGAGCCCATGTGCCATCGTTTTCTACGATGTCTGCCACACTTCCTTTATATAGTTTTCCAACAATATCTGACTGTTCATCGGCCTGTGCTCTTACGTTGAGTGATTCTTCAACTTTTGGCATAAGCTTTGTCTGCCATTCCTGCTGCTCCTGTGTGAGCTGTGGCTGTACCTCCTGCTGTGCATCCTGTGCTGCTGCCACCATCTCAACATTTTCTTTTTCTACTGTAACAGCATTCTCTGCTGTGAGACCCTTCTCATAATCAAAAAGAGTCGCTGCCACGCCAGCATAACTATTATAACCAGTATGCTCTAAACCAGTGTTTGCTAGCACCTTATCCTCTGCTTTGACCTCAGAGCGTCCGCTGTTAGTAACCGCGGTAACCGTCAGCATAGCGCACAGTCCACAGACCGTAATGCTATCGATTACTTTTTTGTTTAGCTTCATATAATCCTCCATATGGTGTAGTATATGTTGTTTTTGTTACGTTTATTACACCTATGTTGCATTTGTTACAACTTTGTTACAGTCGGTATAATATCACAGTAATAGCATTTTGTCAAATTTCATGGAAAAATCTCCTGAAGCACCGATGAAATCACCCCATTCTGATGTGCCTTATGCTCTATCTCCAGCTTGTCGCTTTCGCTTCTAGACAGCTCGTCTATGTAGTCGCTCACCTGTTTTTCTATTTTATAAATCTCGTTGCTCAAAAGTCTTATCCTATGTGAGAGTGCGAACAAGGTCACAATGACTGTCAGCATGAAAAGTGCAAGCATTATCGCAAGTATGCCTCCTGCCACGATGTCCATATTGTCCATTGATAATTCCATATTAATGTGTCCTCCCTACTATTCTTTTTCCGATTTAACTTAACCTATAACGCAGGATGATGTACTATTGATTATTATAACCAATTCACTTGAACTTAACAGTTCCTATCGGTCGCAAGTTTCGACATTTATTTGGCATTGCAGAGCAAACTTTCACCGGTAACTTGGTATTGACTTTTATTGTGTTGAGTATAATATAAATATGAGACAAACAGGAATGCAAGAAAGGATACATATATATGAAGAAAATAGTTATGACAGGCGGCGGTACTGCAGGTCATGTCACTCCAAATATAGCTCTTATGCCGGCACTTAAGGAAGCCGGATACGATATCGAATACATTGGCTCAGTAAACGGAATGGAGAAGGGACTGATCGAAGCCCAGAAGATTCCTTACCACGGCATTTCATCAGGAAAGCTGCGCCGATACTTTGACTGGAAGAACTTTACAGACCCGTTCCGCGTGTTAAAGGGCTACGGTCAGGCTGTAAGCCTCATGAAAAAACTCAAGCCTGATGTAGTATTTTCTAAGGGTGGCTTCGTTTCCGTACCTGTCGTGCTTGCCGCAAAGCACTGCCATGTACCTGCCATCATCCACGAGTCGGATATCACACCGGGACTTGCCAATAAAATCGCCATAAAGGGTGCCAAAAAGGTCTGCTGCAATTTCCCTGAGACCATGAAATATCTGCCTGCAGACAAGGCTGTGCTCACCGGATCACCTATCAGACGCGAGCTTTTTAGCGGCGTTGCCGAAAATGCCATAAAGCTTTGTAATTTTCCTGACCACAATAAGCCTGTCATCCTCATCATCGGAGGAAGCCTCGGCTCTAAAAAGGTTAATGAAGCTGTCCGTGAGATTCTTCCTGAACTACTAAAGGATTTCTATGTGATTCACCTCTGCGGGAAGGGCAATCTGGACAACAAGCTTGCCGGAATCACAGGCTATGCACAGTTTGAGTACGCCAATGCTGAGCTCACCGACATGTTTGCTTTGGCTGACATGGCTATTTCAAGAGCCGGAGCCAACTCCATCTGCGAACTGCTTGCTCTGCACAAGCCAAACATCCTGATTCCTCTTTCTGCTGCTGCCAGCCGCGGAGACCAGGTATTAAATGCAAAATCCTTCAAAAAACAGGGCTTTTCATATGTCATCGAGGAGGAGGAGCTCACAAAGGATTCTCTGCTTAGCGCAGTAAAAGAGGTATATGGCAACAGGGATAAATATAAGGATGCCATGGCAAAAAGCGGTCAGATGGATTCCATCGCTACTATAATCGATTTGATTAACTCTCAGGTGAAGAAGTCGTCATAGGGTCAGAATCTGTTTAAAACGTCATTGCATATCATAAAAAAGAAAAAGCCCGGATATGGACTACATTTGCATATCCGGGCTTTTTCTTTTTTAATAATGTGTAATTAATAATGTGTAACTATTAGAAGCTATTACATGCTCATCTCATCGCAGATTTTCTTCATCTCGTCATCAGTGAACTCCTTGTGGTTCCACTCTATGACATTTTTGTTGTCATCTGACTCATATCTTGGAATCAGGTGCATATGGAAATGGAATACTGTCTGGCCTGCCACCTCGCCATTGTTCTGTACCAGGTTGTAGCCTTCACAGCCAAGCACATCTTTCTCATGTGTCATAATCTTCTTTGCAAGCTTTGCTGCCTTGGCAAGTGTCTCATCCTCAATCTCAAAAATATTTGCATAATGCTGCTTTGGAAGGATAAGTGCATGTCCCTTTGTAGCAGGACTTGCATCGAGTATTACCTTGAAATCATCATCCTCGTAGATTGAATTGGTCGGGATATCCCCATTTGCCAGTTTACAGAAAATACAGTTGTCATCTTTCATCTTTGTCACCTCATATATATAATTATTTTGTAACTGTTAAGAATCAAAAAGCCCATTAAAACGGAAATATCTGATCAAGCATGCGCAGTGTCTTGAAATTGCCTTTTGCTGTCATTTCTCCGGTCATAAATGCTCTCTGGAAGGTCATGTGACCATCTATTATAGACTCCATGATACTCTTCGAAAATTTGGCGTATACATCCACTATATCCTCTTCGCCATAGTGTATATCCAGCTTATCCTCATCCACCTTTATATATAATGGATTTTTAATGCCCTCTATATTAAATGAATAGCAGGCTTTGAACTCACGAAGCGGAATAAAATGTGCTTCAAGCTCCTTTATATATGGCATGTCATCTGTAGATGCCTGCTGCCCGAGCATGTCCTTGAACATGGTTGCAAGCTCCTCGATATCCTCCTTCTGCTGCTTTACATATGTATCATCAGACACATACTTCGACAGCTGCTCGCTCTCCTGTGGGGTGAGATTGAGCTGCTGTGTCCTGAGTACACTTTGCTTCACTGCCTGATTACTTGTAGGCAGGCTCTTAATCTTCTGGGATATCGTGCGATACAGATTCTCCGCGCGTTTTTCTATTATGAGATTATACTCCTTATTGAGCTGAAACGTAGTAATATCCTCTACATATCCGCATAACCCTGAGCACGGCAGACCGCCAAGTATCTCCCATGCATTGCAAAGTGTGGTCTCTGCCTCGCGCTCTCCATATGTGGTAGACATGACAATAGGCTGCATATATGTATTGCTTATCTTTTCTTTGTCGCCGTAGAGCCAGCATGCATCAAGGAACTGCTGCATATATCCACCTATACCAAGCCACTCAACCGTCGTTGCGAGAATGATTCCATCTACATCTCTGAAGGTCTGTGGCAATGTAGCTATTTCATTCTTGTGCTCATAGATATTGTATCTCTCCACCTTTACGCGGAGCTCCTTTAGCACATTTTCTATCCTGCTTATCACATACAGTGTCGGATCGTCCAGTAAGC
>OHHH01000618.1_pt1 | contig 12396 bp, 5 predicted proteins | sample 1567951 | NCBI WGS metagenome assembly OHHH01 (sample SAMEA3879550, study PRJEB24766) | human gut metagenome | biome: human-associated habitat; feature: feces | place: USA | collected 1985/1987 | reverse complement strand
TGCCTGCGGGTGGGCTTTACTGCTGCTCGAGGTAGCATTGGTAGGGGAGGGCGGAGAGGTCGAGCACGAAGAGGTAGGTGCCGGCTCCGGGCGAATAGAGGTTCTGCGGGGAGTTGAACTGGAGGTCGTCCTCAGCGCCGCCGAGGTTGATGTCCCAGCCGTGGTTCATGCAGAATTTGAATTCGTCGGTGTCGGTGAGTGTCACTTCGGCTTCCCATGTGAGGCAGTCATCGGAGGGAGTCATCTCGATGGGAGAGCCTGCGTTCCAGCCGTTGACCGAACCGACGACGCCGACGCTGCTGATGAGGGTCTTTTTGTAGCTGAGGCCGGAGAGGTTGAGGTTGATGAGATACAGGCCGGGGGTGCCGTCGAGCTGGAAGTTGGTGTTGGAGCCGTTGAGAAGCTCATAGTTGGTGGCTCCGGCGCCATAGTTGCCGAGGTCGTTGTTCCATCCTGCCGTGCCTGTGAATTTGAATTCGCCGTTGAGGAATGCAAATCCCTGATAGTTGATGTAGTCGGATGTGAAGAGTCGGGTTGACCATGACCATCCGTTGCCGTTGCCGACGACGTAGACGTATTCGATGGCGTTGGAGAGTTCCCATGTCTGGTCGAGGACGTTGACGTTGAGCATGTATTCGCCCGGTTTGTCAATGACAATCCATTCGCAGTCGGCTTCGTCGGTCGAGTAGGCGAGAGTGCCTTCGCGGCGGCCTGCGCCGATGAATACAGCCGAGTGGTTCTGCTCCCATGTCTGGCCTGCGGCGAATGTGGTCTGCGGGATGACTTTGAATTTCCATCCGCCGTTGGCTTCGATGTCGGCTGATGTGACGTTGATCTTGGTCGAGAACACGGGATTGTCGTATTGGTTGCCCTCGTGCGAAAGTTTGACGGCCGATGATATCTGATCCTGGCTTATGGTGCCGTAGATGTAATATTCGGTTTCAACCGGGTGTTCGGGCGAGAAGGGGACAACGCTGACGGCCTGCGGCGTGCCGACGGAGCCGAGGAGCACTGTGGTCGTGCCCTGGACGGCGTAGGCGACGTAGTTGACATACATTGTCTTGGCCGAGGGATCGCGGCTTACGAGGGTGTTGAAGGCTTCGTTCCATGCGAGAGCCGGAGCCTGCGCCACTTTGATGACGCCGGCTGCGGTGCCGTCGATCACGTTGAGGTCGATGGCCTGTGAGGCGGCCATGTCGGCGGTGGCCGATACGTTCATCACCACTTTGAGTTGCTGTCCTGCGGGGAAGTTTTCAAGGCGTGTGATGTCGAGCATGTCGATGTAACCGTCGGTCTTGACGGCGTCGAGGTCGACGGTTCCGCCGTCGGCCACGATGTCGGTGGCTGTGATGCCGTCGGCCGGCATTATGGGCTGCTGCGGATTGACTGACGGGATTCCGTAGAATACGTCGTCGTCGTCATCGCAGGCTGTGAAGCCGAGGGCGATTAAGGCGGTGAGCGCTATGTTGAATATCTTTTTCATATTTGAGATGAAATTCTGATGATGGATGATTAAATTTTCTTGAACTCTACGGTCTTGGCTTTTATGTTGACGGTGATTGTCACTTCGCCGCCTGCCCAGTCGGGTATCTGCCAAGAGCCTTTGCCTTTGCCTTTTTCGGTGCCGACAACGCATGAGCCTGAGTAGATGCCGTTGTCGTTGAGCGTGATGTCAACGGGGCTGTCGCCGTCCTGTGAGCCGATGGAGTTGTAGTCCCAGTCCTGAAGCTTTGAATAGAAGCGGAACTGGAATTTTCCGGCGGGGATGTCGAATGTTGCGGAGTAGATCTCTGAGCCGATCTTGTCGTCGGCCTCGAAGAGCTTCCAGTCTTCGTAGTGTTCGGCGTTGGCAGGTGTCGGGCCGCTCCAACCTTCGGGCGCGCCCACGAGGAATATGTAACCTGGCACACGGATGGTGGGATAAGCTTTCACATAGTTGAGTTTGACGGTGTTGGAAATGATATTGTAGAGGTCGTAGACTTCGTCGGAAGCGCCGGGGAAGTAAGAGCGTACGCGCAGGTAGATGGGTCCCTCATAGTCGGTGTAGCCGGTTTCCTCGAGCTGATCGAGCTTGTTGTAGCCCCGGCAGCCGTTGATGGCGTCGGCCACTTCACGTGCGGCAATCGAGATGGTTGTCGTCGTGTAGGTTGAGGGAAGTTCGATATAGTTCTGGGGAGTCGATTCGGCGCCGTTGTAGAGCCATTGAGTGGGGACGCCGTCGAATTCGGGATCGAGTGAGAGCTGCACGGCATAGGTGGGCACCGTGCCGACGCCGTAGTCGGGCTGCGAGAGCGTCAGCGTGACGGACTCGGTTTCCGACAGATCGTAGAGGTAGTTGGCCGTCGGCGGAGTGTTGAGGAAGTTGTTGTCGGTTGGCTGCTGTGCTTTGGGATCGGTGAGATCCTGGCTCTCCTCACAGGCTGTGAAGAGAGAGCCGACGCAGGCCAGAGCCGCGATTATATTGAATATCTTTTTCATAATCTTGGTTTTTATGATATCGTGGTATTAATATCCGGGGTTCTGGCCCAGGGTTGCGGTGTAGTTGGTCGGGATAGCGTAGACTTCGCGGTAGGCGGGCACTGACTGACCCTGCTGAACGCCGCCTTTCCAGCTCCAGAGATACTGGTTGCCGGAATACTGTCCGAAGCGGATGAGGTCGGAGCGGCGGTGTCCTTCCCAGTAGAGTTCACGCATGCGTTCCTGAAGCAGGTTGTAGTCGTTGAGCTCGATGGCCGGCTGGCTGGCGCGGGCGCGCACCTGGTCGAAGTAGTATTTGCCGTTGCATTCCACGCCGCGGAGCTGGCATTCGGCGAGCATCAGATATGTGTCGGCCAGGCGGAAGAGGGGGAAGTCGGTGTTGCTGAAGGTGTTGTAGTAGACGCCCTGGGTGTTGTCGTAGTCGTCCTCGGAAGCGTAGCTGTATTTGATGCACATGTAGCCGCTGCCGGTGAGGCCCCAGTCGCCTATGTCGTTGAGGTCGTTGGTGAAGGTGCCTTCATAGATGAGGTAGCGGGGATCGCCCGACGAGAAAGCGTCGGCGAGTTCCGGACGTACACGGGGGCCGCCCCAGCCGGCTGCTGTCGAGCCGAGTTTGTGATAGAGCTCCTCGGGGATGCTTGCGTTCCAGGCGCCGATGCCGAGATAGGTGGTGCCGCCGTAGGACTGGAGGTTGGTGTTGTCCTGCGGGATGGCCCAGAGGATTTCGCCGTTGCCCACGTAGCGGTCGTTGGTGCCGCAGAAGAGATATTTGTATTCGGGAGCCAGGGTGTTGACGGTCTTGATGATTTCACGGCATGCGTCGGCACATTCTGTCCACATCGGGGTGCCGGTGTAGACGCCGGCGTTGAGGTAGAGCTTGGCGAGAAGCATGTAGGCGCCTTCGCGTGACACTCGGCCGTAGCGCTGCTGGGCGGCGGGCTTGATGTCGGGGATGGCGTTGACGAGGTCGGCGACAACGAGGGGGAACATCTCGGCGCGGGTCATGGTGACGGGTGTTTCACCAACTTTATCGGCTTCGGTGCTCCAGGGACCGCGTCCGAAGATATCCATCATATGATAGTAGGAGAGCGCGCGGAGTGCGCGGACCTCGGCCTTCATGCCTTTGATGTCGTCGGCCGAGATGGGGTTGGCCACAGTGGCGGCTTTGTCGATGGTGCGGAGGAATTCGTTGCAGATGCTGATCTGATAGCAGAAACGCGACATTGCTTCATAGAGCCAGTGGTTGTCGGCCGACCATGTGGAGTAGTCGAGTTCGTCAAGGCCTGCATCGTTCCAGTTCTTGCCGATGAAAGCTTCGTCGGAGCAGAGTTCCTGAAGGTTCCAGAGCTGACGGGTGTAGACGCCGGCACCGCCGTCGTCGACAGTGATGTCGCTTTTGTCGTTGACACCGGCAATGACGAGACCTGAATAAACCTGAGCGAACGACTGCCAGTATTCTTCGCCTGTGGTCAGCTCAGTCTTGTTGCTGGGGTTCTTAGGGGTGACGTCGAGGTCGTCGACACATGACGTAGCGCCGATCGAAAGCACCATGCAGCCCAGCGCTGCGAAAGATATCTTTTTGAAATTCATAGTTGGGATTCCTTGTTGAGGTTAGAAAGAAGCGACAACGCCGAACGAAACGGTGACAGGACGGGGATAGAGATCCTTGTCGACACCGCTGAAGATTTCGGGGTCAAGGCCGTTGTATTTGGTGATCACGAAGGGGTTCTGCACGGCGCCGTAAATGCGGAGGCGGAGCTGATTTTTGATCAGCGAGGGCCATGTGTAGCCGAGTGTGATGTTGTCGCAGCGGACAAATGAGGCGTTGCGGATAAAGTAGTCGCTCATGACGCCGTTGACGCCGAGGTCGTTGAAGAGGAAGCGGTCGGCCATGAGGTTGCTGAGCGGTGTGGAGGCCGTTGAGCTGATGGAGACGTTGGCGGCTTCGGTGTTGGCATAGACGTAGTTGCCGAGGTTGGCGCGGAGAGCGAACGAGAAGTCCCAGTTTTTATAGTTGAACGAGTTGTTCCATGTCATGGTGACTTTGGGATCTTTGCTGTGGTGGAAATAGCGGTCGGCGGCAGTGATCTGTCCGTCGCCGTTGCGGTCGACGAACTGTCCTTCGATCGGATTGCCGTTGACGTCGTAGACCTGCTGGTAGACATAGAAGCTGTAGGCGGGTTTGCCGACGGTGTGAGCCATTACCTGGCCGCCGGTGCCGGCGCTGATGCCTTCGCCGGCCATCATGAAGTAGTCGGGATTGTCGCCGTAGGTGAGCTTGGTGATCTTGTTTTTGTTCCAGGCCACGTTGAAGTCGGTGGTCCAGGTGAATTCTTCGCTGACTACCGGACGGGCCGTGATGTTGAATTCAACGCCGATGTTCTCCATGTCGCCGATGTTGGTGTTGAGGGCGTTGGTGAGGTTTGAGCCGGCGGGGAGAGTGGCCCAGGTGAGGAGGTCTTTTGTGGTGCGTTTGTAGAAGTCGATGCTACCGGCGATGCGGTTGTTGAGGAAACCGTAGTCGATACCGACGTTCCATGTGCGTGTTTCTTCCCATTTGATATCGGAGTTGTAGCCGTTAGGCTTGATGGGGTTGACCCAGCCTGTTCCGTTGGGGTTGGGGTAGGCCCACTGGTTGGTGCCTGCGTTGCCGTTGTTGCCGACGGTGTAGATGGGCATGTAGGGGAAGTAGTCGTCGTTGAGGTCCTGTTGTCCGGTGATGCCGTAGCCGGCGCGGAGTTTGAGTTCGTTCATCCAGCCGCGGGTGCCTTCCATGAAGCTTTCATCGATGATCTTCCAGCCGAGAGCCACAGAGGGGAATGTGCCCCAGCGGTTGTCTTTGCTGAAACGTGAGGTGCCGTCCTGACGCACGGTGGCGGTGAGCAGGTAGCGGTCCATGAAGGTGTAGTTGAGTCGGCCGAAGAACGAAACGAGCACGAGGTCGTTGCGGTAGCGCGAGGTGGGATAGGCCTGGAAGGGATTCTCTTCGAGAGTCTGCGACCAGTCGTTGCCTTGCCAGCGGAAACGCTGATAGGAATAGCCGGCAGTGACATCGAATCCCGATTTGATTGACTCGACATCCTTGCGGTAGTTGAGATAGAAGTCGAGGAGGGTGTTGACTTTCACCTGATGTTCGTGGTTGTAGCGGCCGATGCCGTCCTGGACGTTTTTGATCTCACCGTCGACAAGACGGTCGGAACCGTTTTTCCAGGCCATAGGCGAATAGGATGCGGTGATGTTGCGGACGTTTGAGCGCGACACTTCGTAGCCGAGGTTGAGGTTGGCATGGAGGTCGCGGAGGAACGGCATGGCGAGGTCGAGCTGAAGGTTGCCGATGCTCTGGAGAACGAATGAGCGGGAGCTGTAGTCCTGAAGCATCGCAATCGGGTTGAGAGCTTCGTTGCGGTTGATGGAGCTGCCGGTCGATGTGGGGCCTGCGACGTTTGCGCCCACGTAGGTTGTCCAGTTGTTGAACACGTTGCCTTCGGGATTTTTGACGGGAAGCGTGGGGTTGAAGCCGATGGCGTTGCCGAGAGCCGCTCCGTCGTGGTAGTGGTTGGATATCCATGCCCCGCGCAGGTTGGCGTTGACGGAGAGGAGATCATCGAAAAATTTAGGCGAAAGATTGATGCCGACTGTGGCGCGATCCATGCCTGTGGTCTTGATGATGCCGTTGTTGCCTGTCCAGCTTGCCGAAACGCGGTAGGGTATCGCTTTGAGCGTGCCGCCGACAGAGAGATTGTAGTCAGACGAGATGGCTGTTTCGAGCACGCCTTTCTGCCAGTTGGTGTTTGCGGTGCCGAGAGCGTTGTACTGGGTTGATCCCACGCCGTATTGATTGGCGATGAATTCGCGATATTGGTCGGCATCCATCATCTTGATGTAGTTGCGCGGAGTGTTGATGTACATATTGGCCGAGAAAGTCACTTCCGGTTTGCCCGATTTGCCTTTCTTGGTGGTGATGATGATGACACCGTTGGATGCACGGCTACCGAAGATGGCTGTTGCGGAGGCATCCTTGAGGATTGTCATCGATTCGATGTTTTCGGGGTTGACCATCGCGAGGGGGTTGGCAGAGCCTTTGGCGGTCTTGGTGTCCATGGGCACGCCGTCGATCACGATGAGGGGCTCGTTGGAGGCGGAGAGTGAGGCGCCGCCGCGGATGATGATGTTGGCACCGCCTTCGGGCGAACCGCCGTTAGTGGTGACAACGACACCGGGGCTGCGGCCTACGAGCAGGTCCTGAGCCGAGGTGGCGAGGCCGGCCTGGATTTCGTTGGGCTTCACCATGGCAACGGAGCCGGTGGCGTCGGATTTCTTGATCGATCCGTAGCCGATGGCCACAACTTCGCCGAGCATCACGGAGTTTTCGGTGAGCGTAACGTCGATCACGGAGCGTCCGTTGACCGGTTCGGTCACTGTGTTGCATCCGATGAATGAGAAGATGAGCGAAGCGTCGGGGCTGACGGTGATGGAATAGTGACCGTCGATGTCGGTGGCTACGCTAACCTGAGATCCTTGTGCGATAACGCTCGCACCAATCAGCGGTTCACCAGCCGAGTCGTAGACGGTGCCACTGACGGAGATTTTTTGCGCGAGAGCCGGCATGGCGCAGCAAAGCAGGGCCACAAAGGCCACGAGCGCTTTCCGACTCATTTGAAAACAAATGTTCTTCATGCAAATGGTTGTTAATTTACTTTGGTTAAAAATATGATATAATTCTCTGTTTCAATGGTATGTATGTATGATGTGCAGTCTTGCTGTCCTGTCGCTTGCGAGCCTCTGCCCTGCATGTTTCCGGCCGGCAGCCGTCGTGCATCAGCATAATGGGGGGTATCTTCCCGGGTTTTTACGCATTACAGTTGGCAAATTAAGGTAATTTGTTTTGATTTTTTACAAATATAGCAAAAAATACGATTAAATTTAAGATTAATTAACAAAACAAAGTGCGCTTTCTCTGTCTGAGGAAGCGCACTGAAAAAAGTTATGGTAGAATGGTAAGTCTGGTAGCGGCGTCAGCGGATGGCTATTTTGCGGGTGAAGGTGCCGCGGTCGGAGCTTACGGTGAGCAGATAGATGCCCGAAACGGCACCGGAATTGAGCGAAAGCTCGCAGTCGGCCGACTGCTGCGTGGCAATGACGCGGCCCTGGATGTCGTGGAGCGTGGCGGTGAGGCGGCGGGCACCGGCGAGGAAGATGTCGATGACGTTGCCCGACTGCTGCACGATGAGGCTCTTCTCAGGATCGGCTGCCGGATCGGTCACGCCCTGAACATCGAGTCGACGGAGCACTTCCTTGAGGCCATCCTCGGCATTGATCTTGCCGTAGCCGGCTTTCTTGGCGTCGGCTTTCACGTTGTCGTCCTGTGTGGCGGTCTTGGAAATGATGTCGATGATGTCGGTGGCGGTGAGCGTCGGGTCGGCTTCAAGCCAGAGGGCGATGGTGCCGGCGACATAGGGGCATGCCATGGATGTGCCCGACATCGAGCCCCAGTGATATTCCTTGCCGGATGAGGTGACCGTGCCCGACATGGTGGTGGCTGGCTCGTCGGTGCTCTGCTCTACATAGTAGGGGTTGAATGAGGAAATTATGATGTTGCCCGGCGCGGTCACTATAGGATATTGTGTGCCGTCGAACGATGAGCCGTAGCTGGAGAACGATGAGATGCCTCCGTCGGTGTAGCCTGAGTTCTGACCGTAGACTTTTCCGTCCATGCGGCCATAGTACTGGCGGGTGTTGTAGGAGCCAACGGAGATGAGCTGCGGGTTGGTGCATGCGTCGCTGATGGAGTTTTCGGCATTGCCGTCGACAGAGCCGGAAATGCTCGACTGGGCGGTGAGTTCACCGAGGTTGCTCAGCGTGCCGAAGATGTGCTGGCCGCTATTTCCGGTGATCTCAATGTGGATAAATGATTTGTAGGTGGTGGAGCGGGCGTAGTAGACAAGTGCCATCACGTGGAAGCGGTTGTTGGTCTCGTTGACTTCCGATATGGCAATGATCTGTGCTTCCTTGAACGCGCTTTTCAGAGCGCTGTTGCTTGTTGACACGACATTGAACTCCTGATCGGCTGCATTGACGGTGAACAGGGTGGTGTTTTTGTCACTGCCTATAATGAGTTTAGGCTTGAGTGACGAGAACTTGATCGAGAACGGCTGATTGTCGTCGGCCCAGAAGTCGACGATGGCGTAGGTGCCGCTGTAGCCCGAAAGCGGGGTGACGCACGTTTTCAGGGCGTCGGTGGCGGAGGTGAAGGTCTTTTCGACCGACATTTTGTCCGCGCCGGAGTTGCCGGCGGCCAGACAGATGATCGAGCCATACTGTTGGGAGATCTGGGCGAGGGCGCGGGCGAAGTAGTCGGTGCCGTCGTGCGGTCCTGTCGGGGAGCCTGCCGAATAGTTGATCACGCAGGGCTGACCGTTTTCCTGAGCATATTGACTCATCATGATCATGCCGTCGATGGTGGTGGCGTCATAGAGTTCGCCGCACGACACGAGGATGTCGCTTTCCGTGGCCAGGCCATAGTAGGGGTTGGCTTTGGTGGCGGTTGTGGCCGTGCCTGCCGAGAGGTCCTCAACCGCAACGGAGAGGTTGCCCTTGTAGCCGCCGGCCATTATGCCGAGGGTGTGGGTGCCGTGGGTCTCGGTGCTGTCCTCGCAGGTCCATTGCTCGATGCCCTGCTGCGTGAGGGTGTAGCGTGTCGAGTCGTTGGGATAGTAGTAGATCTGCTTCACGCGCGTTTTCCCGTCGGCGCCGAGGAAGTTGATGTGGTTGGGGGCCACGCCTACGTCGTAGATGCCGGTGAACACGCCTTTGCCGGTGTAGGAGTGCGCCTCGCCGTTGTAGGTGACGCCCGAGTGCACGGCGTCGACCTGTGAAGCGGCGCGGGCTTTGTCGAGGAAGAGCTGCTTGCGGCCGCCGAACGAGATCTTTTTCACTGCGTCGAGCATAGCCAAATCCTCGGCTTTGTCGAGGGGCATCCTGACGAGCGCCATCGTGATGAGCTCGGCCGTGACGTCGTAGCCGGCATCACGCAGATCGTCGGCCGATGCGCCGTCGGCCAGCTCGACTATGGCTGTCACCACGGGCGCCGCGGTGGCGTTTGCCGACGGAAGGGTTATCGACATAGGCGATTTGTCGCCCATAGCTGTTGCAGGTGAGAGCGCGCTGTTGGCATATTCCCGGAGCATGATCTGACCCTGCAAGTCGATCTTGCTCTGCGCAACAGATGTGATGCATGCAAAAAGCATGAAAAGTGAGTAGATGTGTTTCATTTGCCTTAGAAAATTGTAAATAACGCAGCAAATTTATTATATTGAATTGTTAAAACAAATAGATGTAATCAAATTGTCACAAAAAATTTGTTTTACGTTTCAAATTGATGAATAAAATGTGAATATTCCCGCAAAAAGATAAAGCGCCATGCCCGGAGTGGGCACGGCGCTTTAAATAAAGTAAGCCGGGGGAAACTAACGGTCGGCGGCGGGGCTCATTTCGAGCTGGATGCGGTTGGCCGGCAGGAGATAGGTGCGGGCAAACGCGGCGAGGTCGGCGGCGGTGAGGCGGTCGAGAATCGAGAGATAGTCGGAGTGCATGTCGCGGCCGAACTTGTCGTACATGTGCATGACGGTTATCCAGTAGACGTTGTCGTCGGCGTTGTCGGTGTAGCTCTTGGCCATATATTTCTTCACCTTGTCAAGTTCTTCGCCGGAGATGGCTGCCGGATCGGCGAGCGATTCGATGGTGGCGGCTACGATGGCGAATGTGGAATCGGCATTTTCGGGTGCCACACGGATATAGACGGGCATGATCATGTTGGCGGGGTCGGAGCCGTTGAGGCCGGCGCCGATGCCTATGTGGCTTTTGACGCCATAGGTCCAGCCGCGCTTTTCGCGAAGGTCGGCGAGGAGTTTCGACTGTGCTATCTGTCCGAGGGCATGGCCGGTGATGACGTTGGTGAGGTTGTAGGAGCAGGGCGTATTATAAAAGGTGTAGGCGATGGTCTGCGGGTTGGCCATGGGCATGGTGAAGCGGTGGTGCGAGCGGCCTTTGGCGTAGCCGTAGCCGATGTCGCGGGGCTTCTCCATGCGGCCGTTCCCGGGAAGCGAGGCGAGGTAGGTCTCTACGAGCGGACGGATCGAATCAAGCGAGAAATTGCCGGTGATGAAGAACGAGAAGTCCGACATGTCGGCAAACCGGTCGCGGTAGATGTCGAGGATGCGGTCGTAGTTTACGCTGTCGCAGCCTTCAACGGTGAGCTTGGCGCCGAGCGGGTGACGGTTGTAGACATAGGAGTGGATCGAATCGCCCATGGCGAAGGTGGGGTTGGTGGACTGGCCGCCGAGACGTGTGCGGGTGTTGTCCATGAGGGTGTTGAAGGCGCGGTCGTCGCGGCGGGCGCCGGTGGAGCGCAGATAGATCATCTGCATGGCTTCGGTGAGCGATGCCGGCGTGGTGACGGCGCCGACGGTCTCTTCCATGTTGTCGACGGTGACGGCCGAGCGCACGTTCTTGCCCACGAGGAGGCGGCGCAGCTGGTCGGTGGTGTAGGGACCGTAGCCGCTGACGGCGAGTACGTCGTTGGTCATCTTATAGTCGGGGCCGAAGGCGGGGTCGTAGTGCTGAGAGAAGCCGCCCGGGCTGTAGCCCTGGATGAGGACGGAGTTGGGATTTTTGTCGCAGGGACGGAGGAAGACGCGGATGCCGTTGGAGAGCGTCCACACCGTGGCGTCGAACTGCGATAGCTGCTGCTCGGCGGTTATGGTGCCGGCGGCGGGCATCTCGGTGAGCAACGGGCCTTCGACCGACTTCTCTTCCCATGCGGAAAGCTCCGATTCGCGCACGGAGGTGAAAGCGTCGGTGAGGTCGGCAGGCTTGAGCGTGTCGGATTCAGGCACGTAGGCTATGATGACGGTGCCGGCGGCATCGGGGGCCACGAGCGAGCGCATGTAGTCGTTGACCTGCTGAAGTGTTATGGCGGGTATCACGCCTTTCAGCATCTTGTATTTCTGAACGGCCGAGGGGAGGGCGCCGCCGTCGGTGTAGTGGCGCACGTAGGCGCGGGCATATTCGGTGTTGGTGACCGAGGTGCGGCCGGTGTAGTCGTTGTCGGCTTCGGTGCGCAGGTCGATTTTGGCGCGCTGGAGCTCGGTGGGAAGGAAGCCGTGGACGGCGGCACGCTTAAGCTCCGTGGCTATGGCGCGGACGGCATCGGCGGCGCGGCCGTTTTTCGACGGTGCGCGCACTATCAGCGCGGGCTGCGTGCGCGAGAGCAGGAATTTGATATCGCCGACGGCAAGGCGCGACACTGGCGAGTTTTCGGCGTTTTCAATCTCTGTGAGGCGCTCGGCGAGCATGGCCGACACGAGCGAGCTGATGGCGTCGCGGCGCAGCTCTTCGATGGTGTTGGAGAGCGAGTCGGGCAGATCGTCGTGCTTGAGATAGATCTGCAGGTTGGTCGACGATTGTTCGGGATCGGTCTGCACGGAAGCTATCGGCGCGGCGTTGTAGGCCACGGGCACCGGACGGGAGATGGAGGCGTTGGCGGCCGGGACGCAGTCGGCCCAGAGCGAACGGATGCGCTGTTCGATAGTGTCGGGGTCAATGTCGCCAACGACGATCACGCACTGGTTGCCGGGATGGTACCATCTGGCGTAATAGTCGCGCAACTCGTCGGGACGGAAATTATCCACCACGCTCATCAGGCCGATGGGCATGCGGCGGCCGTAGACCGATCCGGGATACACTTCCGGGAGGGCCTTCTCGAGCAGGCGGGTTGAGGCCTGGCCGTTGCGTTGGCGCCATTCACCTTTGATCACGCCGCGCTCGGCGTCGATCTCATTCGGGTCAAGGGTGAGGTCGCCGCTCCAGTCGCGGAGTATGAGCAGACAGGAGTCGAGCGACGACTGGCGGGTTGTAGGC
>OHHH01000615.1_pt1 | contig 12441 bp, 10 predicted proteins | sample 1567951 | NCBI WGS metagenome assembly OHHH01 (sample SAMEA3879550, study PRJEB24766) | human gut metagenome | biome: human-associated habitat; feature: feces | place: USA | collected 1985/1987 | reverse complement strand
GCCAACAAGCCCGACGCTGTCAAGCAGAAGATGATCGAGGGCAAGATCAAGAAGTACTTCAAGGAGAACTGCCTGGTCGATCAGGAGTTCGTCAAGGACGGCGACATGACCGTTGGTCAGTACACTGCCAAGGTCGCAAAGGATCTGGGCGGCGAGATCAAGGTCATCAAGTTCACCCACTTCGTCAAGGGCGAGGGCCTGGAGAAGCGTTCTGACGACTTCGCTGCTGAAGTCGCAAGCATGGTGAAGTAATTTTAGCTTCTACTGCTGAAGTAAACGAGAGCCGCAGTGCCTGTAACAGGGCGCTGCGGCTCTTTTTGTTATTATAAGGGCTATATAAAAGAGGGGAGAAGAAATCATGAAGATCGAACCCAGAGAATATGAGCTGCCCAGCGGAAAAGCACTGCTCGTCCGCAGTGTAACTGCCGCAGATGCTGAGGTACACATCAAATTCAAATGCATGACCTCCGGTGAGACACACTTTATGGCGCGTTACCCGGAGGAATGTGTTTATAGTCCGGAAACGGCAGCCAGTCTGGCAGCTTGCGAGGAGAGTCCCGTTGACTTTGAGGTCGGTGCATTCGATGGGAAAGAGCAGGTTGGGCGTATCGGTGTCTGCTGTGTTCGGAGTATGCTGAAATATCGCCATCGTGCATATGTGGGCATCTCCATTCTGAAAGACTACTGGGGCTGCGGCCTGGGCAGCTACCTGATGCAGCTTGCCATCGACCAGGCCCGGGCCAACGGCTTCGAGCAGCTGGAGCTGGGGGTGTACAGCGATAACAGCCGTGCCATCCATCTCTATGAAAAGTTCGGCTTTGAGCGCTATGGCATCCAGCCCCGGGCTTTTAAGCTGAAGGACGGCACCTACCGGGATGAGATCATCATGGTGAAGATGCTGTAACCGGAACAGAACAAAAACGCCGCTGACGGCTTTCGAACCGTCAGCGGCGTTTTGCGCTTATTCAATCAACAGCGGTCAACGGATCAGGCCTTGGCCTCGCTGTTGTGCTCTGCCTTCTTGTAGGCGGAGAAGGAGTGGAACACGATGTTCAGGCCCAGAACGATCAGCAGGACAGCCAGGATGAGCTGCAGGCCGTTGGCGATGAACACAGCGCCCCAAGTAGTCTCACCGGCAGGGATGATGACAGCAGCGGCATTGCTGATGGCCTTGACCATAGCCATGAGACGCTGCACCAGAGCGGTGAAGGTGACGCAGAGCATGATGATCAGCGGGGGGAAGAGCATCTTGTTGCTGCGGCCGGTGACCTTCAGGAAGACGCACAGGGTAGACAGGACCAGAGCGCTCAGCAGCTGGTTTGCAGAACCGAACAGGGGCCAGATATTGGCGTAGCCGATCTTGGTCAGGATGAAGCCGAACACCAGAGTGATGAAGGTGGAGAAGTAGACGTTGCAGAGCAGCTTGCGCCAGCCCTCAGCGTGCTCCATGTCGTCCACGCTGAACAGCTCCTGGAAGCTCATGCGGCCGATACGGGCCACGGCATCCAGACTGGTCAGAGCCAGTGCGGAAACGCACATGGTCATAAAGACGGTAGCGGCATAAGCGGGGACACCGAACATCTCAAAGAAACCGGCGACGCCGCGGCTGAAGATCTGGAAGGGAGTACCGGCGGCGGGGGTGCCGTCAGCAGCGGCAGCAGCACCGGCGACGCAGAGAGCCAGAACAGCCAGCAGGCTCTCGAGGATCATGGCGCCATAGCCGACCTTCAGCATATCCTTCTCGTTCTCGACGGTCTTGGAGGAAGTGCCGGAAGAGACGAGGCTGTGGAAGCCGGAGACAGCACCGCAGGCCACGGTGACGAACAGGATGGGGAACATGGTACCCAGCTTCTCGTTGGTGAAACCGGTGAAGACGGGCAGGTTCATGGTGGGATGAGCGACCAGCAGGCCCACAACGGCACCGGCGATCATGGCCACGAACATGAAGGTGGTCATGTGGTCACGGGGCTGCTTCAGCAGCCACATGGGCAGAACAGCGGCAAAGAAGATGTAGACGAAGGTGATGTAGCTCCATGCAGCCTTGCCCAGAATGATGGGCAGGTTCGCACCGATGACGAAGGACAGCACGATGAAAACGATGCTGATGACGCTCTCTTTCCAGCCGGAGAAGTTGAACTTCTTCTGGATGAGGCCGAAAACGACAGCGAAGACCATGAACATGATGGAGACCATACCGGCAGCGCCGTTGGTCTGAGCAGCCTCCACCAGAGCACCGTCGGCGCCGAAGGCATTGAAGGTTCCGGCCACCATGTCAGCAAACGCTGCAATGACGATGCCGCAGAACAGCCAGCAGAACAGCAGGAACAGCTTGCGGCCGGTCTTGCCGATGTACTTCTCGATCAGCATGCCCATGCTCTTGCCGTCGTTCTTGACGGAAGCGTACAGAGCGCCGAAGTCGGTGACAGCGCCGAAGAAGATGCCGCCCAGCAGCACCCACAGCAGGACAGGCAGCCAGCCGAAAGCAGCAGCCTGGATGGCACCGGTGACAGGGCCTGCACCGGCGATGGAGCTGAACTGGTGCGCAAACACGGTCCAGCCGTTGGTGGGGACATAGTCACGGCCATCCTCGTGGACGACTGCGGGGGTCTTGGCGGTGGGGTCGATGCCCCACTTGTTGGCCAGCCAGCGGCCATACAGCGTATAAGCGCCGAACAGACACACGGCTGCGATCAAAACGATGACCAGCGTATTCATTTCTTTATACCTCTTTCCTTTCTTTCACACCGGCAATGGCCGAAGCAGGACGGCTGTGCCCAAAAGCAGGGCAGGCGAAACGGCCCGGAGGGGTGAAAAAAGCCTCCGTCCTCATGAAAGATAGAGACACAAAAATGTATCTCATCTTCCTCGAAGACGAAGGCCAAACGGTGCATCTGCACCGGTCGTTCTCCGCGGTACCACTTCGTTTGCTGCTTTCGGGAGCAGCCGCTTGCGCGTACAGGCGTTCCTGCCGCCGATACGCCGCCCTGTAACGTGGGCTGAACGGCCATGCACTACTGCCGCAAGCGGGTTCGCACAGGCTGCTCGCAGGTGAGGGCTGATCGCACTGTGCTGCCGTCTTGCACCGGAATGGCGGCTCTCTGAGCGCAGGGAATGCGAAAAGTCATGTCCTGTTCATTGCATTTGCCGAATGATTGTGTATACTTTAGTCCTGATTTCATAATTTGTCAATATAGTTTGGGCAAGTTAGGAGACTGTGCCATTTTTGCGGGGGAGAAACTAAGAAAATTTAGGCGATTTTTGTTCAGATGTGAGATGAATAAAACTGAATGCCTCCACAGGTGAAATCTGCTAACCCCCCGGAAAGAAAGACCGAATACTTGACTTTTATACTTTCAAGTGCTAAAGTAACAGAGTAACAAGAAGACCTGTGCCGCACCCTGCGGCACTTTGCCCTAAAGGAGGCAGCTATGGCGGACAAGAACCCCAGAAGAAACCCCACCACCGACGCACTGTTCGACGCGATCCTGAGTCTTGAGACGAGGGAGGAGTGCTACAACTTCTTCGAAGACCTCTGCACGGTCAAGGAGATCTCCGATATGGCCCAGCGTCTGGAAGCGGCCAAGCTCCTGCTCGGCGGCAGCACCTACGACCAGATCGTAAAGGCGGTAGAGATCAGCACCGCCACCATCAGCCGCATCAACCGCTGCATCCAGTACGGCTCCGGCGGCTACCGTGACACCATCGAGAAGGTACAGAAGAGCGCAAAGCCGGAGTGACATCCGGGCGGCGAGGCACATAGGATGGACTGCGCCCTATTCCTATTATAGAAAGGAAGGTCCTTCTTATGGCTGATACCACCAACTGCACCCCCTGCGTTTCCTGCGGCTGCCCCGCGCTGCCGAGAGTTTCCTTCGACCAGGCCGTCGTTGACCTGATGGAGAGCATCGCTTTGCAGGAGTCGGCCCTGAGCCACATCCTCTGCGCCGAGACCCAGAAGATGAAAGCCGCCCTCAGCATGGAGGAGCTGGACCTGTGCAAGCTGCTGGAAGTCAACGACTCCGCCACCAACATGGTTCACGCCGTGGCAAACCTTGAGCTGGTTCTGAAAGAGAAGCTGGAATTCATCGCCAACAACCTCTACTACCCCTCGACGGGGAACAGCACCACCACCGAGAGCTGATGTCAAAATGCGACTGCCCGCCCGCAATGGGTGGGCGGTTTTTGCTTTCCGGGGCGGGGCTGCCTAAAAATATGTATAAAAGTCGGAAAAGTGTTTTGTTGGAATTGCTGAATATCGAAATCTGTGCTATACTATATAATGTTTATCCAAAGAGAAAGGGGAACCTGACCTTGCTGCACTACGATGCGATCCTGTTTGACGTGGACGGTACGCTCATCGATTCCGCCCCCGGCATTCTCAATACACTGGAAGAAGTTTTCAGCTCCATGGGCGTTGACGTCGCCCGGAGCGACCTTGGCCGCTACATCGGCCCGCCCCTCCGCAAGAGCTTCGGCGAGCATTTCTCCGACCCTGCAAAAATCGAGGAGGCCACGAAGCGCTACCGCGTGAGCTACGCCGCCAAGGGCTGCCACGAGGGCGGTGTCTACCCCGGCGTGGTGGAGATGCTGGGCCGTCTCAAGGCTGCGGGCCTGACCCTCTGCACGGCCACCTGCAAGCCCACCGACGTTGTGAGGCCCATCCTCGAGGAGCAGGGCCTTGCGCCTTACTTCTCCTTCGTGGGCGGTGCGTCCATGGATGAGAGCCGCGACAACAAGACCGACGTCATCCGCCACGTCCTCGCCCAGCCCGTCATGCAGGGCAAGCGGGTGCTGATGGTGGGCGACCGCCGGGACGATATGCAGGGCGCTGTGAACTGCGGCCTGGACGCCGCCGCTGTGCTCTACGGCTACGGCGGCAGGGAAGAGGTCGCCCCCTTTGCGCCGGTCTTCATGGCCGCTGACTGCAAAGAGCTGACGGACTGGGCTCTCCGCCCGGCGGACGAGCCTTCCCATTCCTGAAACGAGAGGGACTGAATCTATGAGTCGAAAAAAACAACAACAAAACGAAACCATGACTCCCATGCAGCATCGGGCCGTTCTGGTCTGCATCCTCTGCGTGCTGGCGGTGCTGCTGACCTTCGGCATCACCACCACCCTCCTCAAAAAGGGCGGCGAGGAGCCTGCCCCCTCCGTCTCGGAGTCTGTGGCAGACCCCACCTCCGGCGAAGACCTGTCGAGCCACTACCAGATCGACAACGCCTCCACCGCTCTGCTGACGGAGACCGCCGACGCCGGCACGGACTATCTGAACGACACCCTTTTTCTGGGCGATTCCAACACCGTCCGCCTCTATAACAACGGCCTCATCTCCCTGCAGCAGTTCTGCGCCAAAGAGGGCATCGGCACCCAGGTCGCGCTCAACGAGGGCATCGTTACCTTTAAGAAGGATTCCAACCATTACACCATCCCTCAGGCGGTGGCCATGATGAAGCCCCGCCGTGTGGTCATGACCTTCGGCACCAACGACACCGGGATGGAAGTCTCGGACTTCATCGCCCACTACACGGCTCTCATCCAGGCCATCCAGCAGAGCTACCCCTACACCGACATCATCGTCAACACGGTGCCGCCGGTCCCGGCTGACCACTCCAACTACCCCCACATGGACCAGGCCAAGATCGACGACTTCAACATGGCCCTTCTGGATCTGTGCGAGCAGCTGGGCGTCCGCTTCCTCAACTCCGCCGAGGCCCTCAAGGGCAGCGACGGCTACGGCATCGCGGACTACTACACCAGCGGCGACATCCACCTCAAGAGCGCCGGCCTCAAGGCAGTGCTGAACTATCTCCGCACCCACGCCCTGCAGACCGAGGACCGCCGCCCCGACACCAACAACATCCCCACCCGCACCATGGAGTATGTCTCCAACCCCAGCTCCGCCGTGGCCGCTCCCAGCTCGGAGGCTGTCAGCTCCAGCGAGAGTCAGGCCGAGAGCGCCAGCAGCTCGGAGAGCTCTTCAAGCGAGAGCACCAGCGAGGACAAAAAGTACGAGGCCCACTACCGTGTGGACAAGAACGGCGGCGGCACTCTGAGCGTCGGCAATGACACCGGCAACAGCTCTGTGACCTACACCGTCACCGACCCCGACAAATCCATCACCGTGACCGCTGTCCCGGCGGAGGGCCATGTCTTTGTCAAGTGGAGCGACGGCCTCACCAGCAAGACCCGCACCGACACCGACTTCAAGCAGAATCTGGACGTCACGGCAGTCTTCGGCACGGCCTCCGTCCACATCACCAGCGAGGGCAAGGGCGCTGTGGGCAGCTCCTACACCTTCAAGGCTGCCTTGAGCGGCAAGTACGCCAAGACCGAGAACCTGCGCTGGTACGCCAACGGTCAGGAGGTCGCGCAGGCCGCCGGCAAGTCCAGCATCACTGTGGTGGTGGACAGCTCCATGGCCAACGCTTCTTATAAGATCCACGCCGTCGTCACCTACAACGACTGCAAGGTGAGCAGCAATACCCTGACCATCACCATCGGCAGCGGTGTGACCAGCGAGTCCGGCTCCACCAGCAGTTCGTCCTCGTCCCATGCCGGTTCTTCCGGCAGTACATCCTCTTCCTCTGCAAGTTCGGGCAGCTCTTCCCACAGCACCAGCAGTTCGTCGTCTGGCAGCTCCAAGGCAGAGTCGGAGTCCGAAAGCAAGGCCGAGTCTAAGGCAGAATCCAAGACTGAGAGCAAAGCTGAGTCCAAGGCAGAGAGCGAAGCAGAATCCAAGGCCGAAAGCAAGTCGGAAGCCTCCGCCAGCAAGGAAGCCGAAAGCAAGGCAGAATGATGCCCCGCACCTTCCTCTGTGCAGCCGCATAGGCTGAGCCGAGAGGAGGCGAGCGGATGTTCCGTGAAGAAATGCGAGTCCTCGGCCTGCCCGGCGCAGAAGATGTGACCGACGGCAGCGTGGACTACTACGACATGGATTGGGAAAACGTCGAGAACGGCGTGACGGAGGAGCAGATGGCAAAGTGCATCGCAAAAGAGTGCGCCTGCACGTCGCGCTGTAAGTGCAGCGGGAACCTGCCGGACCAGTCCGACGACGAAGCCTATGAAATGACGTTGGAATGATAAAAATACGAGAAGCCAGCTCTGCCGGGCGGGGCTGGCTTCTCGCTGTTCTCAAACCGCATCGCAGCCGCGCCCGCTCAAGGCGGCAGGCGGCTCGAAAAATGATAGAGAAGGGAAAGAAACATGGCAAAATATTATTGCATCCTCTTCGATGCAGACAATACGCTTCTGGACTTTGACGCCGCCGAGAACAAGGCGCTGGCTGAGACGCTGGTGGAATACGGCATCGAGCCGGACGCCGGGACGGTGCAGACCTACCGGGACATCAACTCGGAGCTGTGGCGTCAGCTGGAAAAGGGCCAGATACGCCGCGACAAGCTGATGGGGGAGCGCTTCACCCGCTTCCTCAAGGCCATCAACGCAGCCGGTGACGGCGTGGAAATGAACCGCTGCTACCTCGACCACCTGTCCTCCCACCCCGACCTGATGACCCCCAATGTGCTGGACGTCCTCGGGGAGCTTTCCGAGGTGGCGACGCTGGCCATCGTGACCAACGGCTTCGAAAAGGTGCAGAGCCGCCGGGTGGCAGAATCCGGCATCGGGGCCTACCTTGAGGACGTCTTCGTCTCCGAGAAGCTGGACAGCGAGAAGCCCAGCCGCCGCATCTTCGACTCCGCCCTCCGCGCTCTGGGCGTGGAGAACCGGGAGCACGTCCTGGTGGTGGGCGACAGCCTCACCAGCGATATTCAGGGCGGCGTGAACGCGGGCCTCGACACCTGCTGGTTCAACCCCGGCCACGCCGAGAACCCGGGCAAGGTGAGCCCCACCTACGAGATCGCCTCGCTGGAAGAGCTCTACCCGCTGGTGATGGAGCCGGAAGAGCTGGCGAACCTCGGCCTCAAGCACCGCCGTCATCAGCTGTAACGGCGGGAATGTCCCTATCCACCCTACTGGAAAAGAACACGGAAGAACGATATGCTGATTCATTTGGAAAAACTCGGAAAGAGCTTTGGCGAGAAAGTCGTCCTGCACGACGTGAGCGCCAGCGTGGAAAAAGAAGACCGCATCGGCATCGTGGGCCAGAACGGCGCAGGCAAGACGACCCTGCTCAAAATTCTGACCGGCGTCTACACCGACTATGACGGCGAGTTCAGCGTGACCCACGGCGTGACGCTGGGCTATCTGGAGCAGAACGCAAAGCTCGATGTCACGCTGGATATTTACGGGGAGATGCGCTCTTCCTTCGCCCCTGTGCTGGACGCCATGGCCCAGATGCAGATCTTGGAAAAGAAGATGGCGGCCTCTCCCGACGACGCCGCCCTTCTCGAAAAGCACGACGAACTGCAGAACATCATCGACGCCGCCGACGGCTACAACATGGACGTCAACATCAAGAAGGTGCTGTCCGGCATGGGCTTTGCGCAGGATACCTGGAGCAAGAATGTGGGCGTCCTCTCCGGCGGTGAGCTGACCCGTCTCCGTCTGGCCAAGCTCCTCCTCGAGAAGCCGGACGTCCTCATTCTGGACGAGCCCACGAACCATCTGGACTTCGCCACCATGGAGTGGCTGGAAAACTACCTCAAGGGCTACTCCGGTGCCGTTCTGGTGGTCAGCCACGACCGCTATTTCCTCGACAACGTCTGTACCAGGATCTGGGAAGTCTCGTTCCAGACCATGACCACCTATAAGGGCAACTTCTCGGCCTATCTGCCCCAGAAGGAAGCCGCCGACGCCCTGCGCCAGAAGCAGCACGACGCCGACATGGCGCTGGCCGAAAAATTACAGGACTACATCGACCGCAACCTCGTCCGCGCCTCCACCACCAAGATGGCCCAGAGCCGCCGCAGGCAGCTGGAAAAGCTGGAGATCACCGAGGCCCCTCAGGACGAGACCAACCAGCTCAAGTTCCGCTTCGAATACGACGTGGAGCCGTGGAATGAGCTGGTGCTGCTCAAGAACCTGACCATTAAGATCGGCGACCGCACCCTGCTGGAGCCCTTCACCTATACGGTCTGCCGCGGCCAGCGGCTCATCATCGCCGGCCCCAACGGCGCAGGCAAATCCACCCTGATGCAGGTGCTGGACGGCAAGCGCCGCCCCTCCGGCGGCATGGTGCGCCTTGGCACCGGCGCACGGCCCAGCATCTTCGCCCAGCAGCAGAACCGCATCGGCGCGGGCCGCGTCATCGACGTCATCTGGAACAAGTACCCCCGGATGACCGAGCTGGAAGTCCGCAGCCATCTGGCAAAGCTGGGCTTCCGGGGCGAGACGGTATTCAAGCCCTGCGAGGCCCTGTCCGGCGGCGAGCTGGCCCGACTGCGCTTTGCAGAGATCGTGCTGGAACGCCCGAACCTGCTGTTCCTGGACGAGCCTACCAACCATCTGGACATCTACACCCGCGAGAACCTGACCGAGGCGCTGATGGCCTACACTGGCACGCTGCTCCTCGTCACCCATGACCGCCACCTGATGAACAGTCTGGCCTGCCCCATCCTCTACCTCGAGGACGGCAAGGCGGTCATCTACCCCAGCTATGACGCCCTGATGGGCCGCGCCGCTCCCGCCCCCGTGGCCGAGAAGAGCAGCGAACCCGCCAAGGCGGGCTACGGCAAAGAGCAGCGCCGCCGCCGGGCCGAGCTGCGCGCAAAGATCAAAGCCTGCGAGGACGAGATGGAAGCCTGCGGCGCCCGCGAAGTGGAGCTGGAAAACGAGATAAACTCGCCGGAAGTCTACAACGACCCCCAGCTTTTGCGGGAAAAGAGCGACGAGCTCAGCGACCTGCGCTTCCATCAGGACGAGCTTTTCGCCGCATGGGAAGCCGCTGTCGAAGAGCAGGAGCAGTACGAGCAGACCGCCGGCGGCGAAGAATGACCGATGCAGCAAAGGGGGAGAGCCGATGGCAAACCGAAACCATGACCCAAAGAAAACACACGAGATCGCACTTTCCGGCCTGCTGTTCGCGCTGGCGATGGCTCTTTCCTTCATCGAAGGCACACTGGTCATCCCGGGCCTTGCGCCGGGCATGAAGCTGGGCCTTGCGAATATCGTGGTGATGTATGCACTGTTCTTCATGGGGGCGCGGCAGGCGCTCTATCTCGACCTGCTCAAGGCGCTGTTCGTCTTCCTCGTCTCCGGCTGGACGGCAGGCTTCCTCTCGCTCTGCGGCGGACTGCTGTCCCTGCTGGTGATGTGGGTGCTCTACTATAAGCTCCCGTTCCGGCCCACATGGTTCATCCTGTCGGTCTGCGGCGCACTGTCCCACAACATCGGCCAGCTGTTTGGCGCGGGGCTCATCCTGTCCTCGGCCATGTCGCTGTACTATGCGCCGGTGATGCTGGTGCTGGGCCTTGTCATGGGCGCCCTCACGTCGCTGACCCTCCGGGCCATCCTGCCCGCACTGGGCAGACTGGGCTACAACACCCGGGAAAAGCGCTGAACAGTTGCATCTGCAAACATTTTTCGCTATAATAAAATGATAGATTTGATATGACCCTACAAAAAAGCCGCCCTTATGGATGACTCGCATCCGAGGGACGGCTGGGAGGTTTTGTACTATGTCTGAAAAAGTTACGGTCAAGGTGGAGCGGAGCGTCCTCCACCTTCCGGCCATCGCCCTGCGCGGGCTGGTGGTCTTCCCCAACAATCTGCTCCACTTCGAGGTGGGCCGCGAGAAGAGCATCGCCGCCGTAGAGTGGGCCGTCAGCAACAACTCTGACGTCTTCCTCGTGGCACAGAAAGAGATGAAGGTCGAAGACCCCAAGGCCGCCGACCTCTATACTTACGGCGTCGTGGCCGAGGTCAAGCAGGTGATGCGGGTGTCGGACGACCTCGTCCGCATCCTGGTCGAAGGCAAATACCGCGCCAAACTCTCCGAGATGGAGGACGACGGCAGCTTCCTGCTGGCCACCGTCCGCCCGGCCCCGGTCAAGATGGCGAAGCCCGAGGAACTGCCGGAGGCGGACGTCCTCGTCCGCAACGTCAAAAAGAGCTTTGACGACCTGCTGGCTCTGAACCCCCACATCGGCAAGGACGTGGTGTTTGCCATCACCACCAGCACCGACGCCGCTTTCCTGTCCGAGTACATCCCGGCCAACCTCCTGTTCCGCTTCGAGGATAAGCAGGCCATTCTGGACGAAGGCACCCTGATGGGCCGTCTGCATCTGCTCATCGAGAAGATGCACCGGGAGCGCCGGATGCTCGAGATCGATAAGGAAATCGCCCAGAAGGTAGACGAGGCGATGGACAAGAACCAGCGCGACTACTACCTCCACGAGCAGCTCCATATGATCAGCGAGGAGCTGGGCGAGGACGACGATACCACCGCCGAGGCCGAGGAGTACCGCCGGAAGATCACAGCCCTCCATCTGGACGAGGACCGGGAAAAGAAGCTTCTCAAAGAGGTGGACCGCCTCTCCAAAATGCAGAGCAGCAATCAGGAAGGCACGGTCATCCGCACCTATCTGGACACCTGCCTCGACCTGCCCTGGAACACCTTCACCGAGGACGATCTGGACATCGCCAAGGCCCAGCGCGTGCTGGACCGGGACCACTACGGCCTGAAGAAGGTCAAGGACCGCATCCTCGAGGTGCTGGCCGTCCGCAAGCTGGCCCCCGACGTGAAGGGCCAGATCATCTGCCTCGTCGGCCCTCCGGGTGTCGGCAAGACCAGCATCGCCCGCTCCATCGCCGAGAGCCTGAACCGCAAGTATGTCCGCATCAGCCTCGGCGGCGTGCGGGATGAGGCCGAGATCCGCGGCCACCGCCGCACCTACATCGGCGCGATGCCCGGCAAGATCATCAACGCCATGATCTCTGCCAAGAGCTCGAACCCCCTGATGCTTCTGGACGAGATCGACAAGCTGGCAGGCGACTTCCGGGGCGACCCGGCGGCCGCTCTGCTGGAAGCCCTCGACCCCGAGCAGAACAGCACCTTCAACGACCATTTCATCGATATGCCGTTTGATTTGAGCCATGTGCTCTTCATCACCACGGCCAACGACCTCAGCGCCATCCCCGGCCCGCTGCGCGACCGCATGGACGTCATCGAGCTGCCCAGCTACACCCGGGTGGAAAAGTACAACATCGCCCGGAAGCATCTGGTCCCCAAGCAGCTGGATGCCTGCGGCCTGACCGGCAAGGTCACCTTCTCCCAGAGCGCCCTCTACGGTATCATCGACGGCTACACCCGCGAGGCCGGCGTCCGCAATCTGGAGCGCACCATCACCAGCGTCCTGCGCAAGTGCGCCCGGAAAATTGCTTCCGGCGAGGCGGAGAATGTCTCCGTCACCGGCACCAGCCTCGAAAAGCTGCTGGGACCCCGCATGGTCAAGCCCGAGTTCCTCAACCGCACCAACGCCATCGGCATCGCCAACGGTCTGGCATGGACCAGCATCGGCGGCGAGACCCTGCCCATCGAGGTGC
>OHHH01000614.1_pt1 | contig 12477 bp, 7 predicted proteins | sample 1567951 | NCBI WGS metagenome assembly OHHH01 (sample SAMEA3879550, study PRJEB24766) | human gut metagenome | biome: human-associated habitat; feature: feces | place: USA | collected 1985/1987 | reverse complement strand
GTCTCGTCTTATCCTGCCGTCCCTCTACGATAAACACGAAATCCACGTTCATCAGGTCCCCCGCCGTATAGCCGAGGTCATTCAAAATGGCGCTGATGTCAGTGTCTTTTCGCACGGCAGGCATGCCGTCTTTGTCCAAAACCATCTGACGTATCTGTCGGATGCTGAAATTCGGCAGCAGATTGGGGGAATGGGTGGAAAAAATCACCTGATGCTTTTTTGACAGCCGGTACAGAATATCCCCGGTGGTCTTCTGCATGGACGGATGCAGGAAAATTTCCGGATCTTCCATCATGAGGATGCAGTCCTCCGCATTTTCATCCTCCGCATACGCCTCCAAAACGGACAGCATGTAAATACTGCGCATACCCTTTCCCAGCCGTTCAATGGGCCGTCTTGTTCCCTCCTGCCCGCTGCTGAATTCCGTTGTCACAGTAAGCATGGCATCCGTATTGTGGCTCATGGAAAAGAAAATAGTGTCCTGTCCGCCGTTCGCCGCATAGGCTTCGTTGACTTTTCCGGCAAAGGTGTTTAAGTTCCGCTGATACAGTTTGTAATTAAGAAGCCGGAAGGTTTCCAGTGCCGTCAGTTCCTCCGGTTTCTTCTGATTGATAAGACCGATACAGGAAAAGCAGTGGGTACAGGCTTTTGCTCCGTTAAAAAGGCACCTGTTTTCCCGAATGCTTTTTAATTCTGCGTCCTCCTGCAAATACAGCATGTCATTCTGGAACTGCTCCGGGTTGCGCTCCGCATCAATATAATAAATGGTAGGAAAAACATCCCGGATGTACGGATTGTTTTTCTTAAATCCGTCATCAAAGCGTTGCCTGCTGTCCCGGTTTACAATGTAGGTAAATGTAAGTGTTTCTCCGTCAAAGGAAGGCAGCTTTTTCTTTACATCGGCAAGAAAAGAATCCCATCTCCGGTAACTGCTGACTTTTCCCCTCTTTTGCAGCCTTTTTAAGTCTTCCTCACAAAGGGACAGCCTTACTGTAATCTCTATGTTGGCGCCGGACTCATCAAAATCCTCCGGTACAATCCGGTAATCGCCGCCCACTGCCCGGATGGCATCCAAGACCGTGGTTTTGCCGGTGCTGTTCTGTCCCACCAAAATAAGCGCCTGAGAAATATCCTCAATTTCCAGACAGATTATGGATTTGAAACGACAAATTTTCAGGTATTCTATCTGCATATGCTTACCCCCTTTTTTTATTATGGCACAGGATGCAGTCCCGGGCAAACAATTTTTGTGTCTGCCGCTTTCCGCAACCGTTTTCTTTAGACATCCATTCCAATCTATGCTATAATCATGCCATGAAAACCTTAAAAAACATACTTATTTGCATTATTCTGCCAATTACATTATTTCTGACCGCCAGCATCACGGCGGACGATGCGCAGCCCGCGGTGGCACCGGCAGACACTTCTGCCGGTACTGAAGCTGCCGGCGATACGGATGTCGGTTCGGCTGACACGGCTGCCGCAGCGGAGATGCCCGGCAATTTAGGACTTTACCTGGCACAGGATTTTTCTCCTCTGGCTAAGAACATTCTTCCGGAAGTCATGCCGGAAATGGACAAGCCTATTTCCAAAGAAATTACGCTGATGGCAGTGGGCGATAACCTCATGCACATGGGCATTGTCGCCTCCGGCAAACAGGCGGACGGCAGCTACGATTATTCCATGCTCTATGCGGACATTGCGGATTTTCTGGCGGCTGCGGATATCAAAGTCATCAACCAGGAAACCATTTTAGGCGGCAACGAGCGGGGCTTTTCCGGCTATCCACGGTTCAACTCTCCCACAGAGGTGGGGGATGCCATCGCTGCTGCAGGCTTTAACGTAGTGCTGCATGCCTCCAACCATTCCGCCGACCAGGGCATTGCCGGTCTGCTCTCCTGCATTGCTTTCTGGAAAACACACCCGGAGGTACTGATGGTGGGCATTTTTGACGACCCGTCCGAAGCCGAGGAAATTCCGCTTCTTACCATTGACGGCGTCACCTTTGCCATCCTCAATTATACCTACGGACCCAATGCGGAGATTCTGCCTTCTTCCATAGAAGGGCACCTGAATATGCTCTGTGCTTATGATGAGCGGACCAATGTGATTGACTTTACCACCTTAAATCCGCAGGTGATTGCCGATATTGAAAAGGCGGACGCACTTGCCGATGTGGTTCTGGTCTTCCCTCACTGGGGTACGGAATATGTCACCACGCCCTCCACTTATCAGAAGGAATTTGCCCGGCAGATGACAGAGGCGGGCGCCGATATCATCATCGGAACCCATCCCCATGTGGTGCAGCCCATTGAATGGGTGGAAGCGGATAACGGCAACAAAGCCCTCTGCTACTACTCCCTCGGCAACTATGTTTCCACCCAGAAGGATGCCATCAGTATGTTAGAGGGCATGGCATGGGTGACCTTTGAGGCAACCGCAGGCGGTGTTACCATCGATGAGGAAAAGTCCGGCGTCATCCCTCTGGTATGCCAGTACAAGAGCGGTCCCGTGCGTTTCGACCACATTTACCTTTTAGAGGACTATACGCAGGAGCTTGCCGACGCACACGGTATCCGCGGATACGGCGGTGTCAGCTTAAAAGCGGACAAGCTGAAGGAATGGAGCACGGAAGTCTTCGGTGATTTCGTACTGCCAAAATAAACAAATCTAAAATTTTTATAAACTCATTGACAATTTAAATTCCCTTTACTATAATCTGTAGCGTGCTACATATATTTGTGTAGCACGCTACATTTTTTTGTAAAGAAATTGTTTATGCAAAGAAAGGAGTTTCCCATGCAGCAACCGGAAACCGGAGTTTATTTTAAATTGATCACAGACAAGTTACATGCCAAAGCCGATGCGGATTTAAAGGCGCACGGCCTTACCATGACACAGTCCCGGGTCCTCTGCTTTTTATCCGACCACGACGGAGAAGCCACTCAGAAGGAAATCGAAGAATTTCTTTCCGTAGCCCATCCCACGGTTGTTGGCATCGTGTCCCGTTTAGAGCAGAACGGATTTATTACCTTTCACCCGGACTCCGCGGACAAGCGCAACAAGGTGGTGGTGCTTACGGAAAAAGCCGTTCGGGTTGACAAGGAAATGAAGGAAATCATCCGCAGGCAGGATGAAAAACTGTTTGCTTCCTTATCCCAGGAACAGGTGAAAGAGCTTACTTTTTTATTACAAACCATTTATGAAAACTTAAATACCGAAGAGGAGGATACCCCATGTTAAAAACATTAGCAGGAAGCTTAAGAGAATACAAAAAAAGCTCTTTTGCAGCCATCTTTTTTTCCGGCATAGAGGTTATTTTTGAAATTGTAATTCCTCTGTGCATGTCCAATTTAATCGACAACGGTATTGAAAAAAGTAATATGTCCATGGTCTGGAAATTCGGCATTCTGCTGCTTGTTTTTGCCCTGCTGCAGCTTGCCACCGGTATGCTTTCCGCCTACACCGCAGCGAAAGCTGCCACCGGTTTTTCCGCAAACCTGCGTCAGGATATGTACGACAACATGCAGACCTTTGCTTTTTCCAACATCGACCGTTTTTCCACGGCATCCATCGTTACCCGTCTGACCACGGATGTGACCAACGTACAGAATGCTTACCAGATGTTAATCAAATTGGCGGTCCGCGGGCCCGTTATGCTCATTGTTTCCATGATTGTTTCCTTCCGCATCAACCGTCAGATTTCCCTTATTTTCCTGGCAATTGTACCGGTACTGGGCGTTCTGCTTGCCCTGATTGTACGCAAGGTGCATCCTGTTTTTGAAAAGGTTTTCCATACCTATGACGACTTAAACAACGTGGTGCAGGAAGACCTCCGCGGCATCCGCGTGGTAAAATCCTGCAACCGGGAAGACCTGGAAATCAGTAAATTCAAGAAAATTTCCCAGGATATTTACAAGGGCTTTGCCAAGGCGGAGCAGATGCTTGCCTTAAACTCTCCCCTGATGCAGATCTGTATGTATACCTGCATGATTCTAACCTCCTGGATTGGGGCAAAGGCCATTGTTGCCAGCGGAAACAACACCGCTCTGGGCTTGACCACCGGTGATCTGACCGCACTCATCACCTATTCCATTCAGATTTTGTCCAGTCTGATGATGCTTTCCATGGTATTTGCCATGATTACCATTGCCAGCTCCTCCGCCGGACGAATTGCGGAAATCCTGCAGGAAAAAACAGATATCGCCAACCCGGAAAATCCGGTTATGCATGTAGCTGACGGCGAAATCAACTACAACAATGTAGAATTTGTTTACGCCTCCAAAGCCGATAAAAAGGTGTTAAGCAACATCAACCTGCACATTGCTTCCGGTGAAACCCTGGGTATCATCGGTGGTACCGGTTCCTCCAAGTCTTCCCTGGTGCAGCTCATTCCGAGACTCTACGACGTTACCTCCGGCAGCCTGACGCTGGGCGGTGTGGACGTGCGGAAATACGACCTGGATACCCTGCGCAACGCCGTTGCCATGGTACTTCAGAAAAACGAACTGTTTTCCGGCACCATTGCGGAAAACCTGCGCTGGGGCGATGAAAAAGCCACCGATGAGGAAATAAAGGAAGCCTGCCGTCTTGCCTGTGCGGATGAATTTATCAATGCCATGCCGAGGGGTTACGAAACCTATATTGAACAGGGCGGCACCAATGTTTCCGGCGGTCAGAAGCAGCGTCTCTGTATTGCCCGGGCGCTGCTTAAGAAACCCAGGGTGCTGATTTTGGACGACTCCACCAGCGCCGTGGATACCCGCACCGATGCCCTGATCCAGAAGGCACTCAAGGAGTATCTGCCGGAGACCACGAAAATTATTATTGCGCAGCGAATCAGTTCCGTGCAGAATGCGGATAAAATTATTGTCCTGGATGACGGAAAAGTAGGCGCCATCGGCACCCATGACGAGCTGTTAAAGACCTGCGGCATTTACCACGAAGTATTTGCATCCCAGCAGAAAGGAGAGAGTGAAAATGCCTAACGAAAAAAATGAAACAAAAGTCATGCCCGGCAAAGAACCCGATTTGGGAAAACGCCCCCGGCAGAAGTTAGATATGAAAACCTTAAAAAGACTGCTTTCTTACCTGAAGGCATACAAGGGCACCCTGATTTTCGTTACCGTCTGCATTCTGCTTTCCGCATTGGCAGGCGCTGCCTCCTCCATGTTTCTGCAGTCCCTGATCGACGATTACATCACGCCGCTGTTAGCCTCCGCCGGAGCACCCGATTATTCCGGACTTATCAAAGCACTGGCTGTCATGGCTGTGATTTACCTGGTGGGTGCGTTATCCACTTATCTTTATAACAGACAGATGGTAACCGCAGCCCAGGGCACCTTAAAAACCATCCGTGATGAAATGTTTGAAAAAATGCAGAAGCTGCCCATCCGTTATTTTGACTCCCACACCCACGGTGACATCATGAGTCTTTACACCAACGATACGGATGCCTTACGTCAGATGATTGCCCAGTCCATGGCGCAGCTCATTTCTTCCGCCTTTACCATTACTGCCGTGTTCGTCTGCATGCTGAACATCAGCATCTGGCTGACAATCGTGGTGCTTGTGGTACTTTTCCTCGTTATGCAGTTTGCCGGCATTATCATGAAGAAAAGCGGCCGCTACTTTATGGCGCAGCAGAAAACGCTGGCTGATCTGGACGGCTACATTGAAGAAATGATTAACGGCCAGAAGGTAATCAAGGTCTTCTGCCATGAAGGAAAAGCCCGTGAGGAAATGGTCCGCCGCAATAAACTGTGGGAAGAAAATTCCGCTAAGGCAAACGGTCACGGCGGCGCCATGATGCCTCTTATGAACGCCCTCGGTTACATCCAGTATGTTATCGTTGCCGTTTTTGGCGCTTACCTTGCCATTGCCAAGGTTCCCAATTTAGGGCTGACCGGCTTCCACACCATGACCGTCGGTATGATTGCTTCTTTCCTGACGCTGTCCAGAAACTTTACCCAGCCGATTTCCCAGATTTCCAACCAGTATAACTCCATCGTAACGGCTCTTGCCGGTGCTTCCCGTATTTTCACTTTCATGGACGAAGCGCCCGAAACCGACGAAGGCTATGTTACCCTGGTAAATGCCGTGGAAAACGAAGACGGTTCCCTTACCGAAACCGACCGCTACACCGGCATCTGGGCATGGAAGCATCCCCACCATGACGGCACCGTTACCTACACCCGCCTGCGGGGCGAAATCGTACTGGACCATGTGGACTTCGGTTACAATCCCGACAAGGAAATTCTGCACGACATTACCCTGTATGCGAACCCCGGCGAAAAAGTCGCCTTTGTCGGCTCCACCGGTGCTGGCAAAACCACCATTACCAACCTGATTAACCGTTTTTATGACATTGCCGACGGTAAAATCCGTTACGACGGCATCAACATCAACAAAATCAAAAAAGCGGACCTGCGCCGTTCCCTCGGCATGGTGCTACAGGACGTCAACCTTTTTACCGGCACGATTATGGAAAACTTACGATACTCCAATCCCAATGCCACGGATGAAGAATGCATTGCTGCCGCAAAGCTTGCCAATGCCGACAGCTTTATCCGCATGCTGCCGGACGGCTACAACACCGTATTAAAGGGCGACGGCAGCGGTCTTTCCCAGGGACAGCGCCAGCTTATTTCCATTGCCAGAGCGGCTGTTTCCAATCCGCCGGTCATGATTCTGGACGAAGCAACCTCTTCCATCGATACCCGAACGGAAGCTCTTGTACAGAGCGGTATGGATAAGCTGATGCAGGGACGTACGGTATTTGTCATTGCCCACAGACTTTCCACCGTCCAGAACTCCGATGTGATTATGGTACTTGACCACGGACGCATCATTGAGCGCGGCAACCATGAAAAGCTGATTGCTGAAAAGGGCACCTATTACCAGTTGTACACCGGTGCATTTGACTTGGAATAAGAAAAATTACAGGCAGGGCAATCGTCCTGCCTGTTTTGCAGAATGCAGGCTCTCCTTTGATTGGAAGTGACTCCCAGTTTTACCATTCATCTCCCATTGCGTAATTGTTACAAAATTGTTACAATTCATTTGTGTTCCGGCAAGGCGTACTACAAGGCAATACATCAGACGCCGGACAAAATAATCCATAGATACCATCTTCTGCAACGCAGAAACGCCGGGCACAAAATCTGAAAAGGAGGTAAATAGTATGTGTTTTAAGTTTTTCAATAACTGCAATCTGCTTAACCTTATCCGTAACTGTTTCGGATGCTAATAATAAAAGAGCCCTTGGAAAATTTCCAAAGGCTCTTTTTTAATCGATTACATTCTTAATTGCCAATATGTTGTCGTAGTCCGCTGCGCTGATAATGACTCCTTTTCTGGAATTGGCGGAATGGATAATCTGTCCGTCACCGATATACAGTCCCACATGCGTACATTTGCTTTTGCCGTAGCAGATAATATCGCCCGGCTGGATTTCGTCGTAGCTGACACTTCTTCCATTGGTGGAATACTGCCCACCGGGAGTACGGCTTAAGGAATAGCCAAAGTCTTTATAGATATAGCAGGTAAAACCGGAACAGTCCGTTCCGCTTGCCAGGCTTCTGCCGCCGTGCACATATTTGTTGCCCAGATACTGCATCGCATAATCCACAATGGCTGTACGAAGCTCCTCATTGGATGTGTACTGGTTGGTCGGGAAGGTAATCGTGCCAATCACCTCCGGTGTGCTCTGCTCCGCTTCCTTCGCTCTCGCCGCCAGCGCCTGCCGTTCCGCTTCTTCCCGGCGTTCCTCCTCTATGGATTTGGCATACACAAATTCTTCATGCACGGAAACGTATTCCGCCGAAACATAACCCTGTTTGCTGTCCGTGTACTGCACCTTCAGCCAGTCTCCGCAATCTTCCACCACTTTGACATTCTCGCCGTTGTCTATGTAACCAATCCGCCTGCTGTCCGCGGACTGCTCTTCTCTTACATTCAGACGGTCCGCCAATACCGTCGCATAATACGTTACATACTGGTCAATCACCGCTTCCGCTTCTTCGCCGTATAAGAAATATTCCGCTTTGATAAAGCCCTCCACATCGCCGGAAATAATCTGGAACCAGTCGTCATTGTCCCCCGCCGTTGCCAGCACCTGCGCCACGGAACCGTTATAAATCTTTCCCACAATCTCGCCGTCCGTGCTGGGCAGGCTGCGCACATTCACATAATCGGTAACCTGGGCAATCGCCAGGTTTGCGTATTCCGACTCTTCTTCATCGGGCGCTACGGCAAAGCTGATGGCTTCCGGGTCCTGCACCTCGGCAAAGGAAACGCCGGATGCAATGGTCAGCGCCGGAAGGTCATTAAGCGTCATGCCCTCCTCCAGAGCCTGGGTGGAAAATGCAGCCGCTGCTGCCATGTTGCCGGAAGCCGTGGCTGCGTCATTGCCGGAGACTGTAGCTGCATCATTGCCGGAGACTGTGGCTGCATCGTTGCCGGAGACTGTGGCGGTGTCGTTGCCGGAGACTGTTGTCTCCGTTGCCGTGCTGTCTGCTACCGGCTCCATGTCATTTCCGGCTGCCGATACCGCTGCGCCGTTGGCTGCTGCCACATGCGGATGCCGGTACGCCACAATTCCCAGTCCCAGCGCCAGCGCTCCGCAGCCGCCCGCTATATAAATAAGTAATTTCTTTTTCACGTTCTTCATTTTAATCTTTCCATGATTTCATAGTTTCAAAACAGATACTTTTCTGCTCAGGTTCTTTTCTGTTTTTACTTTTTAACGTTTCCATATTTTCTACTGATTTTTACCTTACCACGAAAACGATAATTTTTCCACTGATTTCACATTTTGCACACATTTTCTCCATTTTTTCATCACAAAGATTTGTAAAATAGAAAATAACAGAACACAACAAATCTATCCTGAAGGAGGCAATCGTTATGAAGAACAAAAATTACAAGCTTTTTGCCATGACCCTTTCTCTTATACTGGCTGTTTCTTCTTTAAGCGGCTGCGGCAAAACCAGTACGGATGATACAGATACTACCACAACAACCGAGCAGACTGCACCTGAAAAGCCGGACGGAGAACCTTCCGCTGACGGAAAAGGTCCCGGTGCAGGTGGTTCCGGTGCAGGTGGTCCCGGCGGTGATATGGCCCCCGGTGCAGGTGGTCCCGGCGGCAGCAATTTTGACGGAATTGACAATTATGATGCCGTAAAGGATATTTCGAAAGATACCTCCGAATCAGGCAAAACCTATACTTCCACCGGAACCGATGAAAATGCGGTCCGCATTTCCGGTCAGGCAACGGCAGTCCTTATAGGCAGCACCGTTTCCCGCACCTCATCGGGCAGTACCGGCGGTGACAATTCCAGCTTTTACGGCGTAGGTGCTGCCGTTCTTGCCACCGAGGGCACGGCATACATTAAGAATGCGGACATTTCCACCGATGCTTCCGGCGGTGCCGGGGTTTTCTCCTATGGAAACAGTGTGGTTTACATAGCGGACTCCGCCATTAAAACCCTGCAGAATACCGCCGGCGGTATCCATGCAGCCGGCGGCGGTACCTTATATGCCTGGGATCTGGATGTGGAAACAAGCGGTGAGTCTTCCGCAGCCATCCGCAGCGACCGTGGCGGCGGCACCATGGTAGTGGACAGCGGCACTTATGTAAGCAACGGCGAAGGCTCTCCTGCCGTTTACTGCACTGCCGATATTGCCGTTCACAATGCCACCCTTACCGCCAACGGTTCCGAGGCCGTCTGTATTGAAGGTCTTAACTCCTTAAGCCTGTTTGACTGCAATATCACCGGCAATATGAAGGATTTAAGCCAGAACGATACCACCTGGAACATGATTGTTTACCAGAGCATGTCCGGTGACTCCGAAATCGGCTCCAGTTCCCTGCAGGTAGTCGGCGGTTCCATTACCGCGAAGAACGGCGGACTCATTTACACCACCAATACGGAGTCCGATATTTTACTTTCCAATGTGAATATCACTTACCCTTCCGACAGTGAATTTTTCCTGATGTGCACCGGCAACAACAACGAACGCGGCTGGGGAACTTCCGGTTCCAACGGCGCCCAGTGCCGTTTCACCGCCGACAGTCAGGATATGCAGGGAAAGGTTGTCTGGGACAGCATCAGCGAATTAGATTTCTACATGACAAACGGCAGCTCCCTGAAGGGCGCCTTTGTGCAGGATGAAACCTATGCCGGTGACGGCGGTACGGGTTACTGCAACGTATACATCAGCGCGGATTCCACCTGGACGATAACCGGAAACAGCACCGTTACTTCCCTCTACAACGCGGGAACCATCGTAGACGAAAAAGGCAAAACCGTTTCCATCGTCGGCACAGACGGCACCGTTTACAAAAAAGGAACCGGCAGCTACACCATTACCGTCGAGTCCTACGAAGCTTCCGCAGGTCCTTCCGGCGCAGCCGAAACCGATTCCTGGTCCGAACACGCAATCACAAAGCCCTCTGAGCTTTTATAAATTGCGTTTTATATAGATTTTGTTTTAATTTTCTTCATTCCTCTTTTAAGAACAGGGACCGCTAAAGACAGTCCCTGTTTTTATATTATTGTCTTTCTGTTTTCAGCAGCTCCCGTAGCCGTTTTCCAGTCTCTTCCGGAAATCCGCCTCGCAGAGCGGCTTGTCAAATACATATCCCTGTACGATATCGCACCCTACGTTTTCCAGATACCGAAGCTGCTGCTGTGTTTCCACACCCTCCGCAATGGTCTTTTTTCCCAGCTCTCGCAAAAGGGTCACAATGTTGCAGAACATAATCATATCCTTGTCTTTGCCGGAATAATCCGTTTCCAGCGGAATAAAGGATCTGTCAATTTTAATCACCTTCAAATCCAGCTTCTTTATCATATTTAGGGAAGAAAATCCGGTTCCGAAGTCGTCCATGGAAGTACCGATTCCCGCTTCGGAAAGCTCGTTGACGATGTTCGTCATAATTTCGTAATTCTGGAAATCCTCACTCTCCGTCAGTTCAATTTCTATGTACTGATGGGCAATGCCATGCTCGTCCAAAATCGAAACAATATGCTCCACCATGTCGTCCTCATCCAGATGCTTTCTGGAAAAGTTGACGGAAATACAGATGGGCGCATGTCCTTCGTCCATCCATTTTCTTAAGAAATGGCAGACCTCTTCCAGCATGTAATAATCCAGTTTGATAATACTGCCTTCCCGTTCCAGCTGGGGAATAAACTGCATGGGGGATATCAGTTTTCCGTCCCTCTGCCATCTGACCAGGGCCTCCGCGCCGCAGATTGTCTGATCCTTAATGTTGACCTTAGGCTGATAATACACCTGAAATTCTCTTTCTTCCAGCGCCGCCATGAAGTTTGCGATAATGCTCTGGTTCTGCATCATGGTCTTCTGGATGTCGTCGGAAAATTTCACGGCAATACCCGTCCCCTTTAACCTGGCTGCCTGATAAGCAATGCTGGCTCTTGCCATCACATCCTGCGGTCTGGCAATGCCGTTTAATTCACTGTAACCGATGGTTGCCCCAAACACAAAATTCTTGGATTTGCGGGGTGTTTCATGGAACAGCCTTACATTCTGCAGCTTTTCAAGCATTTCCGGCAGGCGTTCCTTCTTCACCAGCGCCACAAAGTTATCGCCGCCAAGACGGGCAAGCATTTCCTCTTCCTGACAATAGCCGTTTACCTCACAGGCATATTTTTTCAAAACCTTATCGCCTTCGTCATAGGGAAATACCTTATTAACATATTTAAAATTATGAATATTGAAGAAAAGAATGGCATAACCATCCAGTTTTCTCTGTGCAAACAGCTTTGCCGCATGTCCCATAAACGCCGCCTGGTTGGCTACGCCGGTCGCCATGTCCGTCTGCATCACATGCGTCAGTAAATTTTGCATGATAGCACGGCTGAACTGCTGGAATATTTCCTTGGAAATCATATGCAGTACTTTCTGTTCCTCTTCCGAAAAAGGCTCCTCGCCGTACGGATACCACTTGCACCGCACCTGTCCTCCGTCCGAAACCGGGTACACCCGTAAAAAGCATTCCTCGCAAACTATGACGTCTTTTCTGTCATAAAGAACGCTCGTTTGATATGCACCCGAAGGTCTTAATGCAGACACCGGTGAATCCAGCGTCAGCTCCATTCTTCCGAGCCGCAGACTGTCCGCCATCTCCGCAAGGGCTTCTGCCACCCTGCCCTTACATGCTTCCACCGTGGAATCGTCCGCATACAATTTATCATAAAAAGAAGCTAATCTGTCATCAATTTTTATTCTTTCGTCCATTTTCCAAACTCCTCGCATTTATCATACAACAGCAGGAATAAAACCGCAATCCCTCCGGAAATGTATACAATCCTCGATAAATTTTTCTTTTATTTTGATTGCGGATTTTCTGTATGTCGGTTATAATAAATAAAATTGTTTTTTTCGTTTCCATCCAAATCCGCTGCAATTCTTCACGTAGACAATTAGAAGTCTGTTTATCCAAGG
>OHHH01000609.1_pt1 | contig 12630 bp, 17 predicted proteins | sample 1567951 | NCBI WGS metagenome assembly OHHH01 (sample SAMEA3879550, study PRJEB24766) | human gut metagenome | biome: human-associated habitat; feature: feces | place: USA | collected 1985/1987 | reverse complement strand
GAGCCGGTAATCGCGAAGCGCTTTCGAAGCTTGCGGAGAAAGAAAAGCAAGTGGAGTTAAAAGCGGAGCAAAGCGCCAAAGGCGATGACGGGTTGACAGCGGAACGGAAGCGGGCCGACACCGTAGGCTTGCCGGAGGTGTCGGGGATAGCGAGAGTGTAGCCGTCAAAGATAGTTTGTAACCGTAGATGCAATGAAGCGCCACGAGCCGTAACAGAGCGGAGGTGTCGCGGAGGCACAGAGCGGCAACCGAAGCGGCGTGGAGGTGTCGTGGAAGAAGCGGAATGGAATTGCAGGGCGCAATCTATCGACCCGAAAACCGCAGCAATCGTTAGTCGAAGCGGAGAGAAACGGAGCCTCGACCAACGATGCTCGGACACGGAAGGATATAGGCATCAATAGGAGGACGCATTGAGGTCAGTATGGCCGACATCCGCCACCAGCCGGGAGGGTCAGAAAAGATGAACGCTACATATAAAATAAAACAAAGCGAGCTACCCTCACGGGCAACTCGCTCTGCCAATTTATGAAAAAAACTTCTACTCTTGCAGTGCTGTATGAAGTCAGCGTTTGCGATAACAAACGAAGAATAAAATCCCGGCGATGACAAGCGCGATTACCAGAACCGCAGTGCCGTCAGGCGGATTATAAAGGCGCGTCGTGGCGGTGTGTTCTGTCGAAGTCTCGGCGGCTGATTGACGATAAGCCACCGTATCAAGACGGTTGAAGGCTTCGACGCTGTCCTTATGAACACGCCGCCGGTCAATCACGCGCCCCTTTACAGCCTTGATGCGAATAATCTCAGGCTGACAGGCGACGGTGTCGCCAATGGAATAAGGCCGCTCGATATTGATTTTCAGGGTATCGAAGCTAAAATCAATATTGCGGATAGCGGAGTCAATCACCGCGATTGTGCGGTGATGTTCCGACCGGGCGACGCTGTCGATATCAAGCGATTTGTCGCTGACAACCTGCTTTTGGCTCTTGCAGCCTGTAAGGATAGCAAGAACGATGATGAAGATTAACGACCGCATAGCTCCGACTCTTTCTGAACGTTGAACGAAGGACACGCCTTTGCTGCAAACTCGTTGTGTCCGTGGACTGTGGCACCGGGATATTTCTTCCGCATCTCGGCCACGAGTCGGACGAGTGCGGCACGTTGCTCCGGAGTGCGTGTGTCTTTGGGAGGATAATCCCCTTTCGCATTCTTCGTGGCTGCGCAGCCTCCGATGTAGCATATTCCGATGGAATGAGGGTTGTAGCCGGTCGTGTGTGCGCCGAGCTGGGTTTCAGGACGGCCACGATGAACGGAACCGTCGCGGTATATCACATAGTGATAGCCGACATCGGAGAAGCCTCGTGCAAGATGCCACTCGCGGATTTGGGCGACGGTATAATCCTTCCCTTCAGGCGTAGCCGAGCAGTGAATGATTATCTTGTCGATGCGTCGGGTGTTCGGTGACTGACCTACACCTAAAGCGGCCCAGGTCTTCGGACCTACTATGCCGTCCACGGCGAGGCCGTGCGATTTCTGAAAATCGCGGACGGCTTCATCGGTAATCGGGCCGAAGATACTGTCAGGAATGAGGTTGAGTTTGCGTTGCAGGAGGGCGACGGTGTCGCCCCTGCTACCTTTCTTGATTGTTGTCATGGTTTTTGTATTTATAGTGGTAGTCAATGCCGAACAAAGCCCCCGCGAAAGTCAGAATCTCGCCGAAGGCGATAAGGATGGAATTATGAATTTCGCCGGGCGGAGGCATGATGAAGCCGGAAATCAGGAGGCCGCAGCCGACCACTATCAGCAGAATTGCGGATAGAAGCTGAATTGTAGGCTTATGTTTGTGGAGATTCATGATTTTGTGGGTTAACGAGTTGTGTATGTGAAGAAAAAGTATTATCTTTGCGTATTGTTAAGTGAAACCAAGCTAATCCGACCGGACACCTCTGAACGAAAGTGAAGCCAAGCTAAGAAAAGTGGATACCTCTGACAGATGCCGGATAGCACCCTCGTAGGCTTTCCTGTGCGACGTATCGATGATAGCAACCCCCTGTGGGCTTTCAGTTGAGAAGTATAAAAGATAGCATCCCCCGGAGCGTCAGCTTCGGGCTTTCTTTTTATTTCCCGAAAGTCCATTTTTCGGTTGCGGGATTGTATATCAGATAGAACTCGGCGAGCGAGCTTGCGAGATTGGCCGGTGTGATGGCGGCGCGTCCGGGATAAATCGGTTTTGCGAACCCGATGCCGAAGCGCAGCCGAATCATGCGTTCCTTTTTCCTGGATGTCTTCTTTGCGAGGTTGCGGTCAAGCAAATGCACCGAGGAACGCCCCCAGCCGAAAGTCCTGTTTCCCTCCTTGTCGACACTGTGGGACACGAAATACTGGGGCGAACCGGAATATCCCGGCTGCTTTTCCGTGCATAGAAGATTGTGCGGCCCCGTCGAGAACATAACCTGAGTGCCGTTGAGTTTCACGGCATAGAGCGAGCCGAACACACCCCATCCTTTCTTGACGGAGCAATACTTTTTCGCGGCCAACTGTTCGGCTGTCGCGTCCTTGTCCTTGAAAGGATTGCGCTTTCGGACGGGACGGAAGATATATGGCACATATCCGTCAGCGATAAGCTGCTGTGCGCCGAGGACGTGCAGTTGTCCGTTTTGGACTACGCACGAAATCTGGGCTGTGTTATACAGACCTTTGGAGCCTTCCGTCATGCCGAGTTTGGCTTGGATGATGTCGAGAAGTTTCTCGATGTCGGCAATGGCGTGACGCGCGTTGTTAAGGTCTACGACCTGCTGCGCTTTCATCGCCCCGGCCCGCTCGGTGGTTGCCATATTTATAATTGTGGCGTTCTCGTTTGTCATCTGCTGACCTGTGAGCAGGTCGATGAACGTGTTCGAGAGCCTGACGAAATTACGGTCAGCCGAGCCTTGCTGCAATTTGCAGACGGCGGTATGATCGACTTTGGAGAGCGTGTTGTACCAAGTTCCGAGAATTTGTTGAGTCTCGGAAGTTCCGGCGGTAGCGAGCAGGTCTGCGATGCGTTGCAGGATATAACCCAACGACTCCGGCGTTATGGAGTCTTTGGCCGAGAGCTTGCGGAACTCGGTGATAATCTGAGTGAGCGATTTTGTATCAATAGCCATAACATTATGCGCCGGTGGCGCGGTTTATGAGTTTATGGGTTTATTCGCAAAGTTATGGCTATGATTATGCGCCCGAAAAGACACTCAGAGAGTAACGGCACGACGCATAATGTCGGGATTGAGGGCGTTGGAGATTGCTCGGCAGAATTCCTGACCGAGAGAGTCGGCGTAAAATTCCTGAATGTTCATCACCGAGGCGAAGTATTTGCGAGAGAACCAGCGCTTGCGCTTGCGGCCATTGGCTTTGCCGATGTCGCCGGGGTTTCCTCGCGGCGTATTTCGCCCCGTGCCATAGTCGACGAACAGACCGTAGGTGTTGAACGCTTGCGAGAGCGTTATGTCGATGAATTTGCCGTCGGCAGTCAGCGACACACCGACGGTTGAGCGGTACAACGCTCCTGTGTCAACCACTCCGAGAAGCGAGATTTGCTCGCGCCATATCTTTACCATCGTGGCATTGAAAGCGCGGACGTATTTACGCCGGGCTTCAAGCTGCTCCTTATCACTCGCACCATTCATCAGGGTTGTATCTTAAATCGGTAAACACATCGACGGCGATTTGGAAATAAGCACCGGCGGCTCCGCTGAAAAAATAGCGGTCAATCTCGTTGAACGTTATTCGTGGGTCAAGATAGATGCAGTTCTGTTCTAATCTGACCTTTTCAGGGAGAAGCCGCGACATGAACTGACGAAACAGTTCGCGCATCGTTTCCATGCACTCGGCGCGGGCCGCCATATCCTCGACGGCATGGCGCATCGCGAAAAACACCGTTTTGATGCGGCGGGTGCGCGGCGTGTTGTTCATCTCCATATAGCCGTCGGCTATATCGCTGACGCAGACGAAAGCGGATGCCGTCTGCGCCTGATTGACCGCTTCCTCGAAGCCGTCAAGCCCGCTGACGCGGCAGAAGGTGAAGCCTTCTGACTGAGCGAGGCGGTTGGTTGCGGTGAGGCTTTCAAAGAAAGCTGCCGCGTCCCATCTACCATTGAGCTGTGCTGTCATTTAGAGTTGAGTTTGGCGTTCAGCTCGCGATACTCGCGGGCCTGGGCGTTAAGTTCGGTGAGGGCGCGGTGTGTGTCGAGTGCCAGAACTTCGGCCTCTTTGGTGACATCGCCTTTGGTGAGGGCACGGATCTGCGCGTTCATCGCGTCCTCGACCGTTGACGGGGTCGAACCGAGCAGGTTTCCGTCGGAGGCGGATCCTGCCGGTTGGAAAAATTCTGGGAACTGACGCGCGAAAAGGTCTTTGAGCGCGACCATCCAGTAGAAGATTGCAATGCGCTGCCAGGGCTGAAAGCTGAGTTTCGCGTCCTGATAGACAACGTGGCCAATCTCGTCGAGCAGATAGTCCTGTTGCGTCTGCAAGTAGCCCTGAAAGTAATTGTCGCAGACAATGAACGTTTCAAAGGGCACACCCTGAAAGTCGGCGGCGAGAGCCTGACGGCGGTTCATTTTCGACGGACGGACAGGCGAGGTAGGCGTAGCACCGAGCCAGTCGAGATTGACAAGCAGTTCGGCGAGAGTGAGAGGCGTAAGTTCGAACATCTGTTTGCCGAGTTTAACAAGGTAAGAGCCGGAGTCCTGACGGCCAATTACCTTAGTGCCGCTCCATTTCAGAAGGAAGAGCGTCTTGACCTCGTCGGTCGAGAAATTGTCGGCCATGAGCTGATAAACGTAGCGTAGCTGTTTATCGGACATTTCTTCCCATGAGCCGGGAACAATAAAATTGATGGAGATTGTCTGCATAGTGTCGGTTGTTATCGTACTGCGCAAAAGTACGGTAAGAGCCGACACGGGAAAAAGACAGCAAAGGCGACTCCCGGAGTGGGAGCCGCCGCAGGTGGGTCGGGTCGTTCAATATTCCTGTTCGTGGATATTGATGCTGCTGACGTATTCGAGGCAGTCGCTGAATTTTTCGATAACGAGCATCGTTGCGAATGTTCTATTGAACGTGAAGATGTTCGACCACAGGCAGGTCGAGTCATCGGTGAAATGAATGAAGGCGAAGAACTTTCTTGCACCGTCGGGGCATTTCTGCGAGTAGTCGGTAAGGTTGGCGAAGTCGCGCTCAACGGGTCGTTTGTCGGGAAGTATCATATCGTATTGATTTAGAGTTATGTGCCGAAGCACTTAGATTTTACGAACAATCAACAGACACGGCATAGAGAGCGGCCTTGTCAAGGATTGACTGCGCTTCGGAAGTATGAGAATGGCAGACAACCTGCCTGTCCTTGACATAGCGAGCGCCGGGTCTAACTTTGTGAAGGAAAATCAGTGCTTCGTGCCATAACTCCAATTCGGTATGACCGACAAATGGCCCTTGCGACGCAGCTTCACGACTGCCGATTGCCCCGACACCGCTAAAAGAAGTAACCCGAAGCCTTCCTTTTATTCCGAAAGAGCGGCGGCGCAAACAGCTTCGCGGTTTCCGACTGATGCCATTCGCTGAAAAATTCAGGGTTCAGCCGGATATAATTCACAATGTCCGCAAGCCTCCGCGAGTTGAACGACCCCGACCGCAGGTAGCCAACGACCTGCGCTTTTACCTGCCTGACAATCTCATTCCGCTTTTGTGTCAGATCTCCGCGCAGGTTTTCCGAGCGGAGCGCTGACATCAGTTCAGGCGAGAGCCATTCTTCGGCCAACGACGCCTCAAGGTCTATGACCTGCGGGCGGAGTTCGAGATACTTTTCCCATCGTGCGCCCTGCACGTTACCGAGTGCATCAACGATGCCGAGGTCAGGGAAAAGTGTTGCGCCGAAGAAGTCGGCCCGGTCGGAGGCGAGCCACTTGCTTGCACCGACAATTTCGGGCAAGAGAGCGGCGATGCAATCGTCGCGATGGGCGAGCATGGAGCCGATGAGCCTATCGACACGCGGCTTCGATGCCGGAGCGAGGTTTGTGGTGTTGACTACACCGAAACCATTGGGCGTAAGCACAATGTCAAGTGAGGGTATTGCCCGGCGCAGAGCGTCGGCAACAACGAGCCGCGAGCACAATATCTTGATATTGTTGCTGTCGGTATAGCCGCAGATGGTGTTAAACGTGCTTTCACTCGTGAAAGTAGTTTTGACCCAATCCTCGGCGAGGTCGAGAAAGAGCGCGAGCCTTTCGATAAAGGGCACTTCGCCCTTAACCGAGGCGATGACGTTGGGAAGATGAGAGCGCAACTGCTCGTCAGTCGTTATCAGCTTTGCCATTGTCGTTTGCGTTGGGGAGTTTCACTTGCTTTGCGTCGGTATGCTCGTCGAGCGTGGTAAGTTGGATAAAAGGGATTTCGGGATGAACGCCCTGCCAGCCGTTGAATCGGATTATGATGCGATGGACGGTGAAAAGCAGGTCGTGATACGGCTTTTGGAGGGCTTGGGCTATGGTGTAAAGCTCGCGCTTGTCGGAGCCGGAGTTGTTGGACTGCGCCTTGCCCGGCACGGAACCGACAAGATTACTATGCACACGCATAGTAAAGCATATCATATTGATTGCTTCCTGAATGTCGGTCTCCCAGTCGCCGCCCTCCTTTGAGTCATCAATCTTGTTGATTACAACGTCGTGCTGCTCCTTGCCGTCGGGAGTGACATAGAACGTCGAGAACCAGGCTTTGCCGCTGTTCTCGGCACCTGTGAGGAAGTCGAGAATCTGTTGCTTCTCGGCGACGATACGCGCCTGTTGTTTACGGCGGTCGGTAATGCCCTCCGCACGAAATATTGACTCCCAATATTTCGCCCCGACCTCGATGTGGTACTTTATGGGAGCGGAGTTTTTGAGCTTCGCTTCCTTTGCGATGCCGATAAGCTGCTTGATGTTGTACCACTTACCCCGGAACAACGCGCCGTAATACGGAATTGGATAGTATGTGCTATCCACGGTCGGGATGCGCGATACAATCGCAAATTTCCGGCACTTCGACTTCTTGGCGAGCTTGTCTTGCAGATCTCGCCACGGAGAAGCCGGGTCGAGCAGGTCGATTTCCTCGATGTCGCTGCGCGATGAGATAGCCTTTCGCCAGTTGGCGTAAAGGATTTTGGAAATACGACCGTGCTTGTCAGCCGGAGTGAAGCGACAGTAACAGGCTTCCTTTCTCAACAGACGGACGATGCGCGATCCGTCCTCGTTGAGAATAAGCACCGACACGGCGAAGCCGAAGTGCTTAAAATCCTGACATATGCCGAGGAAGTACGCGGCGAGGTCATTGTCAAGAAGGAAGTCCTCGACTGCAGACTTGACCGATGCCGTGGCTTCTTTGGCGCAGTATTGCAAGCCGGAGCCGTAGCATACCTCGGCGTTGAAACATTGGCAGGTTGCCAGAGTTTCGTCCTTTTCGACGAGCGCGAGCAGGTCGAACGGCATCTGATTGTCCCCGCCCCACGGGATATAAGAGAGAGTATCGTCTACAATAGTCGGCACAATATCCACGTCTTCGCGGAATACTGACGCGGAATTGACTGTAAACGCGGCGCGGGCCTGATAGCCCGGCAGCGTCTCGACGGAGTTAAAATTGAGTTCAGAAAAAGAAAAGTCCATATCGATGCTGATTTTTCAGCAAAGGTATGGACGGTATGAGTTTAGCGAAAAGACGTGGTTATTTACAAGCTTTTCTAAGTCTAATCCATTCAGGTATACCTCTAAACAAGTGAACAATAATAAGTATGCTCATGGCAATACCTAAACCATAATGCCACAAGCCAAGATGCGGAATCTTGACAGGCGATAATAATTTTATGGCTCCTGTCACTAAAGTCAGGAGAAATATTGTCTTAAGAATAGAAGTTGAAACATAGAACCATTTGACCTTGTTCTTCAAGGCTGAGAGCATTTTGTTGAATTGCTTCCAATGGACAATGGTAAATACACTCATTGCGAAGCCGCAGACCCAATGAATAATTTTAATTAAGTCTCGTGGTTCGATGAGTAAACCGTGTTTCTTCAGATGGAGAATTATGCCTGAAATTAGAGTGATGGCGAAAAGAATAATTATCGTCATCCCTATATTTGACTTAAGTTTTAATGATGTCATATTTGTCTATTTTGTTTAACAATACAAAATTAGTCATTTTCAGCGAGGTATCAAAGAAATACTTCAAGGTCGTTGACGCGGAAGATACAGCAGTCGCGTATTTTGCGGCACTCGCCGGAGGCAAGCAGCTTGACATTGCGCCAGCCGCCGTAGAAGTTGTATCGCAGTGAGATACAGTTATGCAGCTCCAGTATGGAGCCGTCGGATTTCCATACGGAAATATCGACAGGGTCGCAGCTGTTGAGCATCGTTCGGGCTGTGCTTATATGGATTGATTGTGCCATTGGTGCGAGTTGATGAGTTGACGAGTAGCGAGTTGACGAGTTTACGAGTAAACGAGGTTATAGGGTTCTGAGAATATGCCGGGCGAAGCAGAGAGCCGGACGTTTGGGCGGTTCTCGACATATCGCCACGTAAACTTGACGGTGTTAAGTTTCTCGTCGCCGTCCTGTATCTCGCAGGTGCAGTCGGTAATGAGTATCGGAGCGAGAAGCACCGGGTCATAACTGTTGGTCGGGTCCGGCTCGATCCGGAACACATCGTGCGACGAAAAGAGTTGGTCTATCCACCCGGCTTCGTCAGAAGTCAGCGGCCCGGCCTCCACTTCGTAGGTCTTCGCTGTGGACTGATTATAGAACCGCGAGTTGCCGTTTATGATGGCAACGGAGCGGTCTACGTCCGTCTTTGCGGTGGTTACCACCGGCAAAGTGGCCGTGTCCCAGACATTGAAGCAGTTGCGGAAGTAGAACGATTCAAGGTCTGTGAGCGAGTAGTCGACGAAGCAGGTAACAGACCGCTGACCGCAACGGACGGTAAACGACAGCAGTGTAATGTCGCCGGGCCGAGCGGCGCCGAACCCTGCGGCATCGGCAATGACCGAGGACAACGGCACGTTGATCTGCACGACCCCGGAGGTGGCGGCGGTCTTGCCGGAGTCCATAAAATATGAATGGAGAAATCTCGCCTCAGATTTTTTTGTCTGAAAGGTATGCTGTACCGAATACTCCAGACCCTCCCCGGATTCCGCGTAGAGGAAAAGGGAGAGCGTGGAGCCGGGAGCGACACGGCGCATGGAGAGTGTTGTCAGGAAATTCTCGCGGAGAAACGTCGGAATATCCGTGCAGACCGTAAAGCGGTCGCAGTACAGGATATGAAGCACACAAAAGTCAGCCTTGTTGTTGACCGCGTCGGTGAACACGCGCAGTGTAAAGTCGGTGCATGACTGGCCCGACTTATTCATCTCGGACTCGATAAGCGAGCCGAGATCATAGAGCGTTACATAACCGCCGTGGGCGTAGTAACGCTCCGAGAGGATGACGATGCCGCCGGTGGCGGTCAGCGTAACATCGACATATTCCCCCTCGACGGCAACGGTGATTTCACCGACAGCCGAAGAAAGTATGATGCCCTGGGGCTTGTATGTAATCCGGTGTGCCATGCCGCAAAGTTAACTTTGCAGTCGTGGCCGATAAAAGACAGTGAGAAAGCGGTCAACCCCGGAGGGTCAACCGCTGCACGGACGGATTGGAGAAGTCATTTCTCCAGATGGTCGGGACGGAAGTCCGGCGCGTCGGGGTCGATGCCTCGCGCGATATACTTCGATCGGAGGGCGTTGTGTGCCTGAATGACTATCTGATTGATGACGCGGAAATGCAGGTCTTCAATCAAGAGAGCCATCTGTTCGCTGTGGCTCGGATACTGCGAGCCGAAGCCGTAGTTGATTGTTCGCGCTGCATCGAGGATTACTTGCAGCTCCTGTTCGGTAAACTTGTTGTAGTCGATTTCCATTGCTTCGGGGATTATAGGGTGAAACATTCGTGATTGTTGTTGTCGATATGGAAGATGGAGAGCGTGTAATTCTCGCAACCTTTTCGGAACTCGACTTTTATAAAGTCCTCGCCGTCGCGCCAGCAGTAGTAAAGGGCAGTGCGCATCGCGTCAATATCGTTGTCGGCATAGAATTTCCATTTGCCTTGTTTTGTGAAACAGATATATTCGTACATCGTTGTGAGAATTGGAGGTTTGACATTCGGGAGAGAGAAGCGAGAGGGTTTTAACCCTCCCGCTGAGCCTCGAACTGGAGGCGTTCGTAGATGTTCTGGGAGATAGTCGCTCCGTAACGGGCTTTGAGCAGGTGCATGTAGCGCATCGCGCTTTTGGCCGTCTTGCATCCGCATCCGACGTTGTTCTTGGGAGCCACGCCCTTGAAGTAGACGTACCAGCGGTTGAACTTGCGCTGAGCCACGATGAGCTTGGGAGTTGTTGCCGGAGCAGTCTCGACGGCGGGAGCAGCGGTTTGAGCGACTTTCTTTTCTGCGGATTTTTTAGTTTTCTTTGCCATGATCTTGAAGTATTCGGGGTTAATGATGTGAGCCGAGGCTCTTAATTTTTACATTGCAATAATTGGGAGAACTGAGGAAGTGATCGAAGCAAAAATTTCAAGTAAAATTTTAAGGCTGTGGCCGGTCAATACGACCTGTAAGGTGGAGATTGATAAAAATTTATGCAGACTTTTCGTGCAAATGAGAGCAGAGGCAAGCTCGCTTGACTATGCCGAGTGCAGCCGAAAAGGGGCGTTAGCCAAATCCGACAGGTATATTTTGCGTTGAACGGTCAGTCCTACCTTTGCTAATGGAAAAATAGACCTCGGTTCACGTCCCCGAATACGGAAAAGGCAAACAGAAAACTGACCGCAGAAATATAGCTCAAACCACCTCGTCGGAGAGATCCGGCTACGACTCCGCACTCGTCGCGGCTGCAAGTTCAGCGGTATGTCTTCAAGGTCGGGGCAAGGACTGTCGAGATGCGGATGAGGCCGGAAGCGGTGCTATATGTGCTTGCGCCCGATACGGTGCTGACCCCGGAACTCCGAACGACCCTGTTCCGAGGCAAGCGGCGGCGGTGTCCGTCGCTCCCGGATGTCTGACCTCCTGAACGGTGATGCGCACTTCTGATTCACGAATGCAAATGGATAAGACCGACAACTGACGCGCTGCGCTCGACAATTATAGCAGGTGCAATAACGATGGCAAAAGTCAAGTTCGGGCTACGAGAAACGCTCCTATCTTCCAGACAACGGCAATCACGTTTCACCCTCCCGAAGCAATGGGAATGACACAAGCAATCCGAACAAGAGCGGCCACCTCAATGCGGAGCGGTCAGCTCGGATGGCCGACAGGCACCTGCCCGCAGCACAACGATTGCGTAGGGCCTGACCGCTCAATCTCCGGCTTAGAGCGGTGTCGGAGAGCCGGTAGACAAATCAGTGGTTGCGGAAGCGGTTTACCGAAAAATGGCGACAGCAAAGAAGCAGCCCCCGAAGGGGCTGTGGGAGATAGTGCGGAGCGGTTCAGAACTCGCTCACGGCGTAGATATTCATGTTGTAGGCATCGCCGCCAAATCGGCTCTGGGCAATCTCGGCGGCTTCGGCCATGTTGTAAGCCTCGATTTCGTAGGACTCCACTTCGTTGTCGAAGTTTTCTACATCGACTTGGAACAGACGGAGCGAGGGGCGGTTGGAGCGGCGAGCCTTGCGGTTATTGTTGTTGAAAGTTTCGAGAGAGGAGAAGAACGAGGTCTGAACTGTAGCTGTCATGATTTTGAAGTTTTGAGGGGTTGAACTTGTGGGCCTTGGCCCTGATTTTTACATTGCCCCCAAAGAATGAGACAGTCAGCAGCGACCTCCAATGTCCTAAGACACGGAGCTGCGTTAGATGAAAGCAAGGGCCGGCGCTAAAATTACTCTTTTTGTCGCAGAGAAAAAGGAAGAATTTTCGCAGACGATTCATATACCCTTGCCGTCGTGGACTTCTCGTTCTAATTTTGCGATGGAAAAACAGGCAAGGTCTGCGAGTTCCCTCCAAACGGAAATGAAATGACAGCGTTCAGTCCCCTCCCTCTCTGAAACTCAACAACCTGCAAGGCTCGCCCAACCGCACCCGCCCCGTCCAAGACGATGCAGAACGACAACAAAGTGGAATGAAAGCGAGGCAATGACCGAAGCCTCCGGCCACACAGCCGGTGGCGATGCCCGACAAGAATATCCAGTGAGCGAGTTCCGCGTCACAACCTCCCTCAGCTCCTCGGCATGGCTGCACGGTAAAACCGCTTCCGCACCACTACCGCATACAAAAAGCCCCTCGGAGGTGTCCGAAGGACGAATGAGTTAGCGATTGAAGCCGTATGGCGGAGACCGAGACTCCGTTCACGAAAGCGCGGCGGCGGTGCCACAACTCCAAAATCATTTAACAGTATTCGATAAATCTCCTAATAACATACTCCAAACAACTTGTTCGTTAGATGTTTTATAGAGTATAATATCAACTATTTCAAAATGAGGAGTCTTAGAAGTGTCTGTAAACATAACCTGCCTACCATTCCCTTTCCCTGCATTTCCCGGTTTATTAGCAGGAGGATTTTCTAAATATCTAAATCGAACCAAAAAATCGTACTTATACGGTTCATACCTATCAG
>OHHH01000608.1_pt1 | contig 12640 bp, 9 predicted proteins | sample 1567951 | NCBI WGS metagenome assembly OHHH01 (sample SAMEA3879550, study PRJEB24766) | human gut metagenome | biome: human-associated habitat; feature: feces | place: USA | collected 1985/1987 | reverse complement strand
AAAATATGAATGACAGTTTAATTAATTAAAAATAATCAAACATGAACAAAAAACTTTACTTATTAGTTCTAGGAGCTGCTTCGCTAGCCTTACAACCAGTAAATGCTAGAAGCCAATTTACTAAAAAGCAAGTAGCGAAGGTGGTTAATGCTGATGTCGCAATTAGTCTTGCGACTTCAAGTGACTCTGAGCATACAGAAATTATTGTGCCTAATATCATCTCAGTTGTCAAGCCTGCTGATATGCCAGTAGTTTCTTTTGGCAGTAAGAAGGAAGACCAATTGCTTGGATGTGATCTTATTTATAACTCAGATTCGTTGAATGTTTTACCAACCCGAACATTCGATGAGAAGGGACGATTGGCTTATGTGAAATCACCTGATGGAAGTTATGAACGCTATGTTTATACTGAGGATCAGCAAGGCAGAACAGTTAGCGAGGATAAGTATGAGCATAAAGCTTCAGATGAGGCTGGCAAGGAAACACTTCTTTGCAGCAAGACTTATGGCTACGACCATCTTGTAGGCGATGATACCGATGGTAAGGCTTATCTGATGAAAGAGATAACTTATGGTGTAGATTATTTTTTTCAGATTCATTATATTTCTAAAATCAAAGAATACAACTGGTATGAGGCTGGAAACTGCTTCGTTCTTACCGGTCAAAAGAATAATATTAAGGTAACTGTTGAAATCAATGGTGACGTTTGTGAGGCAACAGCCTGGAAAGCAGAAGAATTCAAAGACGGATGGGGAAATTGGAGTAAAATCATAGAACAGGTGTGGAATGTGACAGACAATTCTACCATTCATAAAGACTATAGATTTGGTAGTTCTTCGGTGAGCGGAAACAAAAAAGAGGTGACTTCCGCAAACGGATATACTACTATCATCAATTATAACTATTCTGCAGACAAAGGAGGTTCATGGATTCTTACTGATAAAACGGTTAAGACAGATAATTATGATGATCCATGGATTTACGATGGTAAACATCGTGAATGTATCACCTATACCTATGATCGTGAAAAGAAGGAATTCATACAGAATCGTTATGATGCTTATGACTGGATACGTCAAAATCCGAACATCTTGCAATGGACTTATAAGTATGGTGGAGATATGACTCGTAGATTCTTGGAGTATGATGATGCAGGAAATCTCGTTAACTATGATGGTGTATATCCTTTTAAGGATGGAAGATATTGTTCTGAAATATATAAACATATAGGTAGCAGTTCTCAAGAATTGGATGAAATCACCTGGGTTTACTATGCTACCGATGGAAAAGAAGAAGCAAGATATAGATTATGTGATGTGGATGCTTCTAATAGACCAACCAAACCTCTCGAAATTTTCAAGAATGGTAAATGGGAGAAGTTTGCGATTCCTGATGAGACCTTTAAACTGGAATTGGGAGACTATGAACTCTGTCCTTACTATGAATTCAATAAGGACGGATATGTGACAAAAAATCAAAAATATGATAGTGATGGCGGTTATCTCTTGACTTATACTTATACAGAGAATGGGTATACAAGAAAGAGGAAAGATAGCTATAAAGGGCCTGATTCTTACGACATGAAAGAATGTTATATTGATGATAAAGGAACTTATCATGAAGTTGAGTTGGAATATGAGGATGGCGAAAAGAATTATGGACATAAGCGCTCTTTAACCTCTGATGGTATAGAATTTACTTATTCTTGGTCTTATGAAAATAATGACTTTGACCCAGAGCCACGTACGAGTGTTTTTCCTATCACAGTCGAAAATAATGGCGTCAGTACCACTATCTATCGTGATTTGCAAGATGGTAAGATTGTAGAAACCAGTAAACGTGAGGAGACAAATAATGAGAATGGAAGTACAACCATTACTTATGATAAGGTAGGCGACGAGTGGCAGCCAAGCAGTAAGGAAGAAAGCAGCTATGTTGCTAAGCCTCAGTTTGCATTGGTAATGCCAAGTTCTCCGGTAAAGGCATATAACAGTTCTGCTTATATCAGCGATATTGATTCTACATTCTTTGCAGATAAATCTGATTTATCTTCTCATGCCAACTATACATGGGATGCATCTTCGGATTCCTGGAAAGCCGATTATGTAAATGAATCGACATGTAACGTAGAGGGTAATACACTTACTTATACTGTTAAGAACAGTTATATAGAAAGCATCATATCCTATACCCGTGATAACGACAACCGACTGATACAGTATACAGAGAATAGCTCTACTGCAACAAGAGCAGCTGCAAATACTTCCTTAATCAAGGATTTCGAATACGATAAGAAAGGAAGATTGGTCTCTGTAACCATCACAACCAATCATGTAGAAAAGTATGTAATGAAATATGGTGATGAGGCAACTGGTATCAATCCTGTGGTAGCAGCTCCTGTATCTGCTATCCATATTTCGGTATCAGGTAAAATGATTACAGCTGAGGGATGCAAGCAGCTTGCTCTCTATTCTCTTGATGGAAAAAAACTGGCTGCCAGTCAAAACGCAACCATAATGGCTCCTACTACTGGTGTGTTCATCATAGTAGCTGATGGCAAAAAGATAAAGATGGTTATCCGATAATCATCCTTTTCTAAATATAAAACAAAATCCTCCCGAATTTATTTATTGCCAGTAAATAAATTCGGGAGGATTTGTCTTTATGACCTTCACGCCGATAAAGGTGGGGAAGAAAAGAGCGTTCTTATTGGTTGTTATAATCAATCATTACTATTCTCTTTAAAAATCTTGCAAGCCTTGTTTCCTGCGATATAAGCTACGTATGCTTTTATTTGATAGTGAGGATAGGCTTTCTGCATATCTGCTGCATAAGCCTTCACCTGTTGGGCATCTTCTAGGTGTGCCTCTTCCAATTGATCAACAATGCCTGCGTCTCTTGACTTGAAATACTTAAACTCAATGATGCGACAGTCGTTGTGGAATAATGTGCCAGGAATGCCGGTCAAGACTAAGTCGGCACGACCCGATGGCAAGTTCTGTTCGATGGCGAATGTATAGCAATTGCTCAAGTAGCGGCTCAGCAACTCGAAAAATGAACAGCGAATGAAATTCTCGTTCATCTTGTCAAAGGCTTGGGCTGGAAGCTGACCTAAGTATTCCTTCACATAGTTATGGAATAATGGCTCCAGTTCTCTGTCTCTGGCAAATGCCTCGTATGCAGGAACAAACTTACGGGCATTGTCACTGATACTATTCAATTCGTTGTAGTAACTCATATATACACTCTTGGTCGTCAAGTTTGGCAAAGCCATTTTGTAATTGTCCTTCAGGGTGGTCATACCCAAGTAGTAGAGGCTGATAGGGTAGAACTCTGGGGAGAAGAACTTTTGCTTGTTGAACTTGCTGCGTAAATCGGCTTGTGAATAGTACAATTCTCCATCCATCAACAGGCTGTCGAGCATTTCTTTGGCATTGTCAAGCGTGATGGTCAATCTTCTTATCCAACTAGTGTCAGTACGTAGGTTCTCATCTACCATTTCCGTAGGGATGCCGCCTTTCAGTTCTGCAAAGTTCTTGAGGAAGTAAGTCAGAATGGTAGAGTTAAATAATGGTTCTGCATTTGGTAAAAAGTGGTAACCATCATAATTGTTGAGTATTAGAGTCCATAATTCCTCGAAAGAGGCTTGAGGGCCATATTTATTGATGACATACTTCAGATATTGGGCTGCTTCCTCATGGGTAAAGCCCAATAGATTGGTAAATTCCGGCTTCAGTGTCAACATCTCTGCGATGTTGTAGCCACTGGTTAAGTCATCCATGGTGACAGGCAGTACTCCTGTGCAGAAGCAGGTGCGGATGGTACCTTCGCCAATGCCTGCCTTGATAACCTTGAAGAAAGTTCGTAGAAAACTTTCCCCTGTGGTCAGGTCCTGGTACAGCGAGTCCTTAAAGACAACTAGTAGCTGGTTGGTAAAGTTGTCGTATTCATCTATTAATATATAAAGAGGTGGAAGATTATGGGAAGAGATAAACTCGCATACTTCAACCAACATGTTGGAGGCATTGCCATCCTCTCTGAACCTGAAATCTCCAAAAAGGTCTCTGTTGCGTTCCACCAATGTACGGAGTGGACTGCAATTCACGGCGTTGAAGTTCTTCTCGATGTCTTCCTTCTTGCTGGCAACGGAAGTTGTAGAAAAGTCATATCTTACAACGAGATATTGGTTGTGCTCGTTTGTTGGGTGTTCGCCAATCCAAGTTCCACCAAACAATTCTTTGAATTGTGTTGCCATGTTACGGTCGTAATAGTGAGCCAACATGGAAACGAGCAGACTCTTTCCGAATCTGCGAGGACGGAGAAAAACTGGTGCTTTGTAACGCTCAAGCAGTGGAATATAGTTGGTCTTGTCCACATAATAATATCCCTTGTGGCGAATCTCTGCAAAGTTCGCCACAGCGTATGGAACGGTAATATCTGCCTGTGAGTATGTCATGGTCTATCTCCTTTTTGTTGCAAATGTACGATTTTTATTTATTACTACCAAATAAAATCGAAAGATTTTGTTTAATATAGTAATACCAGTCCGGCAAAAGCCGAGTAGAGTATCATGCGGATAGGATTGATCTTCATCACCTTCACGCCGATAAAGGTGGCAAAGAAGAGGGCGATGGAGATGTAGAAATTCCAGGGATTGGCTGGCGTAGAGAAGTTCTCGCCATTTATCAGGAGCAGGGCTGCGGCTCCTACCAGACCGACGATGGCTGGGCGAAGACCGATGAAGATGCTCTGGACGGCTGTGGTGTTCATATACTTGTACAGCATCTTGCTGATAAGAATCATCAAAACCAAGGATGGGAGAACCAGCGCAAAGGTTGCCATGGCACTTCCGAGTACAGCCATCATGCCACTCATGCCGGCATTATGGACAGCTGTATAGCCACAGTAGGTGGCGGTGTTGATACCGATAGGTCCCGGTGTCATCTGAGAGATGGCAACCACATCGGTAAACTCTTGCATCGTCATCCAATGATACTGCGTAACAACCTGTCCCTGAATCAGGGATATCATGGAATAGCCTCCTCCGAATCCGAAGATGCCTATCTGAATGAATACGATGAAAAGCTGAAGAAATATCATATATATATAATAATGTGTAAAGTTAATAGGGCATTCCTACAATAAGGCGTAGCCCCTATAAACTATTAACTATAAACTTTTAACTAATCTTATTCCGTTGGCTGGATAAACTGTCCATAGATGTAGCCACCTACGGCAGCTGCGATAATCACCCAGATTGGGTTGACGCCCAAAAGCCAGATCAGAAGGGCGGATAGAATAGGAATCCAGCAGTTGACAAGCGAAATACCGGCACTCTTGGCAAGCGAGAATGTAGGTACGGCTATCAATGCTACGACGGCAGGACGGATGCCTGCAAACATGGCAGCAACAACCTTGTTGTCTTCAAACTGATGGAAAAACATGGCTATCGCTAAGATAATAAGGAACGATGGCAACGAAGCGCCGAGGGTGCAGACGATGGCTCCCGGTGTCTTTGCCAACTTATATCCGAGCAGGGAACTCATGTTGATGGCCAAGGCGCCCGGACAAATCTGGGTAGTAGCAATGGCATCCAAGAATTCCTCCTTCGTCATCCAATGATGCTTGTCGACGACTTCGGATTCTATAATAGGAATCATGGCATAGCCACCACCAAAGGTGACTATGCCAATCTTCAAAAATGTTTTGAATAATGTAAGATAACTTACGCTATTATTCATTTTTTACCTTCTTACTTTTTTACCTTTTTACTTTTTCAAAGCTCTTTCTTCAATCCACTGACGTGCATTGACAAATGCCTCAATCCAAGGAGTAACCTCGTCGTTGCGGCGATCAGCTGGATACCAGGCGTTCTGCCATGGGAAGATGGCACGCTCCAAGTGTGGCATCATAGCCAAGTGGCGACCATCTGCAGAGCAGATACCTGCTACATTGTAGTCACTGCCGTTAGGATTACCTGGATACTCAGCGTAGTTGTACTTCGCAATGATGTTGTAGTGATCCTCTGGCTCAGGCAAGTAGAAACGGCCCTCGCCGTGAGCTACCCAGATACCGAGCTTATCACCGCTCAGGCTACCGAACATCACACTGTCGTTCTGAGGAATGGTCAAACCGAGGAATGTGCTCTCGAACTTCTTGGATGTGTTGTGGCAGAGGTGTGAACGATGCTTGTGCTCAGGATTGATGAGGTTCAACTCAACCATCAGCTGGCAACCGTTGCAGATACCGAGTGAAAGGGTATCCTCACGGGCATAGAACTTATCGAGTGCCTCTTTAGCCTTAGGATTGTAGAGGAATGCACCAGCCCAACCCTTGGCAGAACCGAGAACATCGGAGTTAGAGAAACCACCGCAGAATACGATGAAGTTCACATCCTCCAGAGTCTCACGACCAGAAATCAAGTCGGTCATCATCACATCCTTTACATCGAAGCCGGCGAGATACATAGAGTATGCCATCTCACGCTCACCATTGGTACCCTTCTCACGGATGATAGCTGCCTTGATGCCAGATGGCTTGCGACGGTTAGCGTCGAGGCTGTAGCTAGCGAGGGTTCCCTTGAAGCCATAACCGAAGTTCATCTCGATAGGCTGCTTCTTATAGTTGGTGTAACGCTTCTTAGCCATACCGTTCATGCTCTGCTTGCGGTCGAGGAGGTAAGATGTCTTATACCAGTCGTCGCGCAAAGCATCGATATCGAACTCGTGCTCGAAGCCTTCCTTCTTGATGATAATCTTGCGGAGCTCAGGAGCTGGATAACCAATCTTGGCATAACCGATACCGTTCTCATCGAAAAATGCTTTCAACTCGTCCTTGTGAGCATCGCTTACCTGGATGACAACACCTGGGTTCTCTGCGAAGAGAGTCTTGATGATGTCGGCATCTGCGATGTCGTGGAGGTTGATCTTCATACCGCCCTCTACGTTGGCGAATGTCATTTCGAGGAGAGTTGTAATCAAACCACCGGCGCTGATATCGTGACCAGCCATTACCCAACCACGGTTGATGAGTTCCTGTACGGCGTTGAAGCAGTCAACGAAGTACTCTGGGTTCTTGACGGTAGGAACATCGCTGCCCACCTTGCCCAGGCTCTGAGCGAAAGCAGAACCACCGAGACGCTGCTCGTCGAAACTGAAGTCGATATGGTAGAGGCTAGAGTTCTTGTCGTTAACGAGAACTGGGCTAACCACCTTCTTGACATCTGAAACCTCACCACCGGCACTTACGATAACGGTACCCGGAGCGATGATCTTCTCGCCGTTAGGATACTGCTGGGTCAAAGAGAGAGAGTCCTTACCTGTTGGTACGTTTACGTGGATGGCGCAGCAGAAGTCTGACAATGCCTTCACACCCTCGTACAGACGTGCATCCTCACCCTTCTGACTGCGGCAAGGCCACATCCAGTTGGCTGAGAGGCTGATGCTGTCCATGCCATCTGCCAATGGAGCCCATACGATATTGGTCAATGACTCAGCTACAGAGAGTACTGAACCTGCCTTAGGATCGGCAAGACCAGCCTGAGGTGCATGACCCATTGCTGTTACGATACCCTTCTCGCCACGGTAGTCGAGTGCTACGACACCACAGTCAGATAGTGGCAACTGAATCTGCCCCTGACCCTGCTGACGGGCAATCTTACCTGTTACGGAACGGTCTACCTTGTTGGTCAACCAGTCCTTACAAGCCACAGCCTCCATCTGGAGAACACGCTGCAAGTACTTGTCGAGGTTATCAGCAGAATAAGTTACATCTTCATATTTACGCTCTACGGTCTCATCTACCATCACAGTCTTAGGAGTATGACCGAACATCTGAGCTACATCGAGGTCGAATGGCTTTACGCCGTCAGCCTGCTTGAAGCTGAAGTGAGCATCGCCTGTAGTCTCACCAACCACGTACATTGGAGCACGCTCACGGTCGGCAATCTTTTGAACCTCGCTGATATACTTCTCGTCGATGAGCAAGCCCATGCGCTCCTGGCTCTCGTTGGCGATGATTTCCTTGGCGCTCAAAGTCTTGTCACCGATAGGCAACTTAGACATGTCGATTTCGCCACCGCACTCTTCTACCAACTCAGAGAGACAGTTCAAGTGACCGGCTGAACCGTGGTCGTGGATGCTGACTACTGGGTTCTCATCGTTCTCAACGAGTGCACGAACCAGGTTGTAAGCACGTTTCTGCATCTCAGGGTTGGCACGCTGAACAGCGTTCAACTCGATACCGTTGCTGTAACGGCCTGTATCTACAGAAGAAACAGAACCACCACCAAGACCGATGCGATAGTTATCACCACCTACTACTACAACCTTGTTGCCCTTCTGTGGCTCACCCTTCTTATAGTCACGCTTCTTGCCGTAGCCTACACCACCAGCAAGCATGATTACCTTATCGTATGCATACTTCTCACCATTCTCCTCGTGCTCGAATGTAAGCACAGAACCGGTGATGAGAGGCTGACCGAACTTGTTACCGAAGTCTGATGCACCGTTGGAAGCCTTGATCAGAATCTGCTCTGGAGTCTGATAGAGCCACTTACGCACTGGCATGATGTCTTCCCAGTCGCGCTCAACATCGCTCTTGCCGTTGTCATCCTTCAAGCGAGGATAAGCAGTCATGTAGCAGGCGGTACCTGCGATAGGCCATGAACCTACACCACCACCCATACGGTCGCGGATTTCACCACCCGTACCGGTAGCAGCACCATTGAAAGGCTCTACGGTAGTAGGGAAGTTGTGGGTCTCAGCCTTCAGAGAGATAACACTCTCGATATCCTTCACCTGGAAGAAATCGCTGGTAGTCTGATCGGCTGGAGCAAACTGCTCGATAACAGGACCCTGAGAGAAAGCCACATTGTCCTTGTAAGCAGAGAGAATCTTGTTAGGATTCTCGTTGGTGGTCTTCTTGATCATGTTGAAGAGAGAAGACTCCATCTCCTTACCGTCGATGATAAACTGGCCGCCGAAGATCTTGTGGCGGCAGTGCTCTGAGTTGATCTGTGCGAAACCGAAGATTTCGCTGTCGGTGAGAGGGCGTCCGTTCTCTTTCTCCAGCTTGTGGAGATAAGCTATTTCGTCCTCGCTGAGGGCAAGACCCTCTTCCTCGTTATACTTCTCGAGGTCATCGACGTACTTGATAGGTTCTGGCTGGTGGTTCACGGTGAACACATCCTGTCCGATACCGTTGTACATACGCTGGAGCATAGGGTCGTGCTCAGCGTTTTCGCTATCTACAGGGAAGTACTCCTCGATACGCGAAATGCCGTTAAGACTCATGTTCTGAGTAATCTCAACGGCATTCGTACTCCAAGGAGTAATCATTTCACGGCGTGGGCCGACATAGAAGCCCTGCAACTGCTGGGCGTCCTCTAAAGTCGCGTCACCATAAAGCCAACAAAGTTCATTGATTTCGTCCTGAGATGGTTTGTGGTCAATCTCGGTCGCAATCACACTCTTAGATGGAGTTCTAAAAAAAAGAATCATACTTGCTTTCTTTTATATTATTAATGTATTTATTTCTTTTCGAGTGCAAAGATAGTGCAATTTCAAGACACTACAAAATAAAACACTGTTTTTTATGTTTTTTTTGTTGAGATTTGGGCTGTTCTTACCTTGAAAGGCTACATTTGGCGGTTTAGCTATAAGAAAAGTGCTTTCTGTTGCCTTTTTTGGTTAAAAAGGTGATAAATAAAGATTTAGAGGTTAAAAATGTCTAAATGCATTTGACAAATATTGTTTATTCGAGTCTTATCTGTAACTTTGCAAGTGAAAGAAGTGAATCAGTTTCTATAATGCCCTAAAATGTAGAAGCTTCCGGATAACGGATAAAAGCCGGGAGAACTCTAATATAATAGGAGGTAGAAAGCGACGTTAAGATATACTATAATCAATTAATAATAACAAGAAAATTTAAATTAGAAAGAATATGAAACAGACAAAGTTAATGGTAATGGCAATGATGGCTGTAGCTCTGATGGCTACAAGCTGTGCAAGTAAGAAGGATCTTCAGAATTGCCAGAATGAGAATAAGGAATTGTCAAGCAACTATCAGGCTACCAAGGAAAAACTGGCAGCTACAGAGGCTAGTCTGGCAGCAGTCCAGGAGCAGCTCGCTACTGCAAAGAGCGATTATGCTAAGTTGCAGAACTCACTTGACAAGAGTTTGAACAATGCAAGCCAGAACAACGTGAGCATTGAGAAACTCGTTGACCAGATCAACGAGAGTAACCAGTATATCCGCCACCTGGTTGAGGTAAAGAGCAAGAGCGATTCGCTCAACATGGTTCTTACCAACAACCTGACCCGCTCTTTGAGCAAGGAAGAGATGAAGGAGGTTGATGTTCAGGTTCTGAAGGGTGTAGTTTACATCTCTCTGGCTGACAATATGCTCTATCAGAGTGGTAGCTATGAGGTGAACAGCCGTGCTCAGGAAACATTGAGCAAGATTGCTAAGATCATCACAGACTACAAGGATTACGATGTGCTCGTAGAGGGTAATACCGATAACGTACCAGTAAGCACTACAAGTGCCAAGATGAAGAATATCCGCAACAACTGGGACCTCTCTGCTCTCCGTGCAGCTTCTGTTGTTCAGTACTTGCAGGATCACTTCGGTGTAAATCCTAAGCGTCTTACTGCTGGTGGCCGCGGTGAGTACAACCCTGTAACAACTAACGATACAGAGGTAGGCAAGCAGCGCAACCGCCGCACTCAGATTATCATCACTCCTAAGCTCGACCAGTTCATGGACTTGATTGACAAGGCTCCAGAGGAGAAGTAAAAAGACTATTTAAAGGTAAAAAGGTAAAAGGGTAAAAAAGTAAATAAGTAGAGGCATCAGTGAGTTTTCGGGCTCATTGATGCCTTTTTAGGTATAAATATACAGGTTTTATGTTTTAAGTACGTAAAAAAGTGCTTTTTGTTGTCATTTTGCTAGAATTATTCTTAATTTCCTTTCTTTTCTTGATTATTTTTATTAATTTTGCAGGCAAAATATCAAGGGGCCACTTGGCTGCCCTGATCATTGTACATTGTAAATTATTAATTATACATTATATTGTGTTATGGAAAAGATTAAGATGACAACTCCATTGGTAGAGATGGACGGTGATGAGATGACAAGAATTCTCTGGAAGATGATTAAGGACGAACTGATTCTTCCTTTCGTTGATTTGAAGTCTGAGTATTATGATCTCGGTCTGCCTTATCGCGACAAGACCAATGACCAGGTGACCATCGACTCTGCTGAGGCGGCTAAGAAATATGGCGTGGCTGTGAAGTGTGCTACTATCACTCCTAATGCACAGCGTATGGACGAGTATAAACTCCACAAAATGTGGAAGAGCCCTAATGGAACTATCCGTAGCATCATGGACGGTACCGTATTCCGTGCTCCTATCACCATCCCAAGCATCCACCCTTGTGTAAAGAACTGGGAGAAGCCTATTACCATCGCCCGTCATGCTTACGGCGATGTATACAAGAGCGTGGAACTTCGTGCTGATGAGCCAGGTACAGCCAAACTCGTGTTCGAGGGTAAGAGCGGCAAGAAGCAGGAGATAGAGATTCATTCTTTCGATGGTGCTGGCGTTATCCAGGGCATGCACAATACTGATAAGAGTATCCGCAGCTTTGCTCACAGCTGCTTCAAGTTTGCCATTGATACCAAGCAGGATCTCTGGTTTGCTACCAAGGATACCATCTCTAAGACTTATGATGCCCAGTTCCGTAAAATCTTTGAGGAAGTATATGAGAGCGACTATAAAGAGAAGTTTGCAGAACTCGGTATCGAGTATTTCTATACATTGATTGATGATGCAGTGGCTCGTGTTATCCGCAGCAAGGGCGGCTTTATCTGGGCTTGCAAGAACTATGACGGTGATGTGATGAGCGATATGCTCAGTACAGCCTTCGGTTCTCTGGCGATGATGACTTCTGTATTGGTTTCTCCTGACGGCAAGTATGAGTATGAGGCAGCACACGGTACCGTGACCCGTCACTACTATCGCTACCTGAAGGGTGAAGATACATCTACCAATCCGATGGCTACAATCTTTGCATGGAGCGGTGCGTTGAGAAAGCGTGGCGAACTGGATGGCATCAAGGAACTTCAGAACTTTGGCGACCAGTTGGAGGCTGCATGTTTCGATACTTTGAATGATGGTATCGCTACCAAGGATCTCGTAAACCTGATGGAAGGTGTTGAGGCTAAGGCTGTAAACTCTGCCGGCTTTATCGCTGCCATCCGCGAGCGTCTGGAAAAGCGATTGGCATAAAAACAATAAGACCTGGGGTGATTAACCTCAGGTCTTATTGTTTTAGTTATTTTTAGTTTAAATCTTGATTCTTTTTCTTGCGTTTACGCAAAGCGTCTGAATAAACCTTAAACAAATCAATGTTCAGCAACTGACAGATATGGTAAAGCATACCCGTATCTATAGTGGCTCTGCCGTATACCTTATATATATTAGTACGATGGCAGCCTAATTGCTCAGCAAGCCATACTGTGGTCTTGCCTTGCTTGTTTAATTCCTCTTTGATGATTTCACCGATTAAGGGAATTGCATTTACTTTATCTTTCATACTCTTTCAGTTGTGTTATATACTCACTTATAGTTATATCG
>OHHH01000601.1_pt1 | contig 12752 bp, 8 predicted proteins | sample 1567951 | NCBI WGS metagenome assembly OHHH01 (sample SAMEA3879550, study PRJEB24766) | human gut metagenome | biome: human-associated habitat; feature: feces | place: USA | collected 1985/1987 | reverse complement strand
TGCGCTCTAAAGAAAAGGATAACTACAACCTCTAATTTTATCATTTATGGAATTAAACAAGATCTTTAAAGACGGTCTTTGGAGCACTGAAATCAATGTCAGAGATTTCGTAAGTCATAACATCACTCCGTATTACGGAGATGCTTCTTTCCTCGAAGGACCTACTGAACGTACAAAAGCCGTATGGAACCGCTGCCTCGAAGCATTGGCAGAAGTACTGCGGGTTTTTGACCGTCGGGACGTCGTCGCCCACCTTGTTGAGGCTTTGTGCAAAGGCGCTGCCGCCCAGCTCCTGCTCGCAGAAGGAGAAGTCGATATGATAGAGACGGGAGTTCTTGTCGTTGACGAGGACGGGAGAGACCACCTTGCGGATGTCGCTCACCTCGCCACCACTTGTCACGATGACCGTGCCCGGAGAGATGATCTTCTCGCCATTGGGATACTGCTGGCTCAAGGACAGGGAGTCCTTGCCGGTCGGCACATTCACGCCGATGGCGCAGCAGAAGTCGGAGAGGGCCTTGACGGCACGATAGAGGCGCGCGTCCTCGCCCTTCTGTGAGCGGCAGGGCCACATCCAGTTGGCCGAGAGGCTCAGGGAGTCCATGCCGTCGGCCAGGGGTGCCCAGACGATATTGGTCAGCGACTCGGCCACACTCAGCACGCTACCCGCCTCGGGCGAGGCCAGTCCGGCCTGGGGCGCATGGCCGAGGGCCGTGGCGATACCCTTCTCGCCACGATAGTCGAGGGCCACGACGCCACAGTCGCTCAACGGCAACTGCAGGCGACCCTGGCATTGCTGGCGGGCCACCTTGCCCGTCACGCTACGGTCCACCTTGTTGGTGAGCCAGTCCTTGCAGGCCACGGCCTCCAGCTGTAGCACGCGACGGAGATATTCCTCGAGATGGGCCGCGTCATAGGCTACGGGGGCATAGTGGCGCTCGACGCTCTCGTCGCGCATGATGGTCTTGGGCGAGTGGCCGAACATCTGGGCCACGTCGAGATCGAAAGGCTTCACGCCATCGCCCTGGACGAAGGAGAAGTGGGCGTCGCCCGTGGTCTCGCCGACCACATACATCGGGGCACGCTCGCGCTCGGCAATCTTGGCCACATGGGCCAGGTGCTTCTCGTCGATGAGAAGACCCATGCGCTCCTGCGACTCGTTGGCGATGATCTCCTTGGCACTCAGCGTCTTGTCGCCGATGGGCAGCTTGGTCATGTCGATCTGGCCGCCACACTCCTCCACCAGCTCAGAGAGACAGTTGAGGTGGCCTGCCGATCCATGGTCGTGGATGGAGACCACGGGGTTGTCGTCTTCCTCCACGAGGGCGCGCACGAGGTTGTAGGCGCGCTTCTGCATCTCGGGGTTGGCACGCTGGACGGCATTGAGCTCGATACCATTGCTATAGCGGCCCGTATCGACCGACGATACCGATCCGCCACCCAGTCCGATGCGGTAGTTGTCGCCACCGACCACGACGACCTTGTTGCCTGGCTGCGGCTCCTTCTTCAGGCAGTCGCGCTTCGTGCCGTAGCCGACGCCGCCGGCAAGCATGATCACCTTGTCGTAGGCATATTTCTCATCATTCTCCTGGTGCTCGAAGGTGAGGAGGGATCCCGTGATGAGGGGCTGGCCAAACTTGTTGCCGAAGTCGCTGGCGCCATTGGAGGCCTTGATGAGGATCTGCTCAGGCGTCTGGTAGAGCCATTGGCGCACGGGCAGGATATCCTCCCAGTCGCGCAGGGCAGGCTCCTTGCCGTCGTCGCCCTTCAGTCGGGGATAGGCCGTCATATAGACTGCCGTGCCCGCGATGGGCCATGATCCTACGCCACCACCCATACGGTCGCGAATCTCACCGCCCGTGCCCGTGGCGGCACCATTGAAAGGCTCTACGGTCGTCGGGAAGTTGTGGGTCTCGGCCTTGAGAGAGATGACGCTCTCCACGGGCTTCACGCGGAAGTAGTCGGCCGTAGATTGGTTTTTCGGGGCAAACTGCTCGATGACGGGTCCCTGGGCGAAGGCCACGTTGTCCTTGTAGGCGGAGAGGATTTTGCCCGGATTCTCGCGGGTGGTCTTCTTGATCATGTTGAAGAGCGACGACTCCATCTCCTTGCCGTCGATGACGAAGGTGCCTCCGAAGATCTTGTGGCGGCAATGCTCGGAGTTGATCTGAGCGAAACCGAAGATCTCGCTGTCCGTGAGCGGGCGTCCGTTCTCCTTCTCTATCTTGTGGAGGTAGGCGATCTCCTCGGGCGAGAGGGCGAGTCCCTCCTCCTCGTTGAACTTCTCGAGGTCGTCCACGCGCTTGATAGGCTCGGGGGCGTGGTCGATGGTGAAGATCTGCTGGTCCAGACCGTCATACATGCGCTGGAGCATGGGGTCGTGGTCGGCCTCGGGCGTATCTACGGGGAAATACTCCTCTATGCGGCTGATTCCCTTCAGGGCCATGTTCTGCGTGATCTCTACCGCGTTGGTGCTCCACGGCGTGACCATCTCGCGCCGGGGGCCTACGAAATATCCCTCCAGCTGATCATTATCTACCGGCTCGGCATCGCCGTAAAGCCAACTAAGTTCGCTTATCTCTTCTTTGGAAAGCTTGTGATCTGCCTCCGTGGCAATCACGCTCTTCGACCTTGTCCTGAAAAAAAGAATCATAATCTGTCGAGTAAATTAGGAAATAATGGTGCAAAGATAGCTATAAATGCACACATGACAAAATAATCGGCTCAGAGAATCGGCAGAAAACGCAAAAAAGCCGCATTCCGTCGGACCTCTGCCCTGCGAATGCGACTAAGTGATCAATATTACACTACGCTCACGCGCAGCGAGAGAACTTATTTATACAATAAGTAGAAGTTGGGGCGGTGGCGCCTTGATCGTGACGCCACAGCACAGACACCTCGAGAAACAAGTGGGGAGAGATTAGTCAGCCCACAAGAAGCCATTCTCTTTCTGTTCGGTATCGTTCTTTTGCGTACCGCCCCAGTAGATACTGATTCCGTCGTTGTCCAAGTCCGTTGTCGGATCGTTCTCGATGAATCCATTCAACTTCACGGATCCAGCCATGATAGCATGGCTTTCCGTCATCTTGACGACCGTCACCACGGGCTTTATATATTGCTTTTTCTTCATTGTCGTAATGAATATTTAATACGTTATACTTTTTGCTTCTGACTTATTTCACAACAAACTTGCGTCCGTTCATGATGTGAATGCCCTTGGGAAGTCCCTCCAGCGAAGTGCCCTCATACTGGCCTGTGATGCTATAGATGCGACCATCCTGGACAGCTGGTGCACGCTGTACCTCCTCTACACCCGTCACATTCTCATCTATTTGGTAGTCAAGTGTCTTAAACGTCACAATATCATTGTTTCTGTCTCTAACCTCAAAGTAGCATTTGCCCTTTCTAACTCGCACATCTGTTGCAGGATTCTCCGTAGGATTATCACTAACGGCCTGGTAGAACCTCAAAAACTCCTCACCATTCTCAATCCAACTTCGAAGGTATATTTGACCATGTGTAAGCGTGTAACCATCATCTGTGACAGAGGAAGTGACGCCGATCATATTGATGACATAGCCACGGTCTTTGTCCTCTACGCTGATAGTATTTGACCTATCATCGGGATAGTGACCATCGCCGACATAGAGACAATTCTCCCATGTGGGTTTGATCAGAAGCGGCACATTGGCCTCCACATCTCCATCAACCTCTTTAAAGCACACGATATAGCCTTTTTCATCATCATAAGTATACTCATCAGCTGACATCCGAGCAACCTTTGTTTCAGGGCCATAGTATTGTGCTAACTTCGTAGCGTTCATCGTCTCTGGGAAAACAGCCGTCTGCCATTTGTTGCCCGTGGTGGACACTAGTTCAAAACCAGCATAGTTATACTCATTGCGACGCCCCTCCTTTATATTTTTCTTATCATTAGCATCGAATTTGGGCCATGAGTCCTCCTTCATCTCATCTTTATCGGTGGTCATAAAGGTTTTGTAAACCTCCTCGCTCTTGACATAAAAGGTAACGCCTCTGACCTCTCTAAAGGGATTCGATTTCAATTTTTCACCCTCAATTTTACAATAGGGCTTATAATCGGTCTGAATATACACCTTAAACTGTTCTTGATTATTTTTTTTATCTTTCAGCTCCCCCTTTCCAAATTCGGTGAACGAGTTTTCTCCGATTTGCGTTACATGCTTACCAAGGATAATTTCCCTAGAACCTGACGTTTTGTCTCTCTTGCCAAAACTTTTAAAACTGTCATTACCAATTTGCACGACATTGTCTCCAATAATAATCTTTCTGGTATTACAGTAAGCTTGTACATCTCCTTCGCATGCTCCATTTGACACACTTGTGACGGGATAAGTATTGCCTGTCCGTTCGTCGTAGGCGAAATCAGGAACAACGATCACTTCTGGATAGGGTTTTTCCTTGCTGTACTTATCCTTATCAGTTTTGCCTGCCTCCTTGAATTTGTTTCCTGTAAACGCTACCGTTCCATCACCATTGTAGAGATAGGTAAACCCATTATACACAAATTGTTTCGGATCTTTCTGTGCGAACACCGCCTGCACAGACAGCATCAAGACGAGCAAGCATAGCGCCGCCTTGGTCCCTTGGGCCAGGAATCCCCAAGAGGACGTGATTCTTTCGTTTCTTTTCATAATAGCATGATGTTTTTATTTACAACTTAGTTTATTTATTCCGATACTTTTTTGATGCGCACAGGATTCATCATCCAGGACGCTACCTTTAGTTTTGTAAACGGCTTCCCCTCCTTCCGCACCTCTTGCTAAGAGGTGTAAAAAGGGGTGTAAAATGGTGATTAACAATAGATAAGAAATAACTAAACACCCTATTTAGGGAAAAACAAGATCGCTAAATGTGTTTTTTTAGCAAAAAGTTTGGCTGGTATTTCCTTTTGTTGTAACTTTGCACCCAGTTATCAACCAACGGATCAAACGTCCTTTACAAAGCTGACGACAAAACAGCTCAAATCCCATGTTCGACGGGGTCACACCTCTTAGCAAGAGGTGTTGCTTGCGGAGGCCGTCCATTCGCGCCCTTGGGGAGGTCTTCGTCGATGAAGTCCAGCACTTTTCTATTGGCCCTTGCCACCCTCATCTGATCCTTTTGTTCGATATAGATTTTTGTTGTCTGTGCATTCGTGTGGCCCATCGCCACAGAGATATCGGGCATGGCTACTCCCTTGTCGTAGGCCAGCGTGGCCCAGGAGTGACGCGCCACATAGGAGCTGAGCGTCTTGCGCACACCAGCCTGCTCCGCCATCTGCCGCAGCTGGCGGTTGTAGCGGGCCAGGGCGGCACGATAGAGGCGCACGGCCTCCTCACCTTGTGCGTCATCAGGCACCAGGGGAAAGAGACGGTCGCCATTCATTCCCCGCCATCGCTGGAGGATTCTCCGCATACACGGCTCCAGATGGACGCAGACCTGCGCCCCTGTCTTTTGCCGGCGATACGTCAAATTACCTCCCTCAATGGCGTTCCAGCGCAGCATGGCAATATCTACGAAGGGCATGCCCATCGCATAAAGACTAAACAGAAAAACGTCCTGGGCGAGTTGTCGTTGCCAGTCGCCAGTCATATCAAGGGAGCGCACGCGCCTGATCTCGGCCACAGAGAGCGCACGCTTCGGGGTCGGGGCGTTGCCAGTAAAGACCTCGGCGAAGAGGTCCATGCGACGTCGGCTCCCTCCCACCCTGTTGTAGAGGGCGCGTAGGGATCGCAGATAGCAGGAACGAGTGTTGCTGCTCACGCCTCCCTCGGCCAACCAATGATCGTAGCGCACCACTATCTTGCGCGTAAGGGAGGCTTGATTCTTGCCCTCGATGGTGAGAAAGCGCTCCAGCGAGCGCAGGGCGGTCTTGTAATTGCCAATAGTGCTGACACTCCGCACGTCGAACATCTGCCTCACCTGTCGATGGGCAAGCACCAAAAATGAGGGTTTGTTAGCACTTGGGTTAGTTCTCTCTTTCTTCCCCTCCGGGATACCTGTATTGATCTTTATTATCATGACGCAGTAATGATATAGACTATATATAGGTATATAACGGGCGAAAGGGGGAAAAATTTCTCGTCTTCCCCTTCGCCGGACAAACCTTGACGAGACGTGCGCAAAAATGGAGGCAAAGGGCCTTTTATGTGCTTGGCGTGGGCAAAACGTGAGGAAGAGGGTGCGGAAAACGGGAAAAGTGATGCAAGCAGATTTTGCGGAAGAAGGCTTGATTGACTTGTCGCATGCTGCCAAGGGAGGAGATCCCGAAAAAACAGAGGGTTGGAAATGCCAAAAGAGGGCATTCGAAAGGGCAAAAAGCCGTATAAAGGGAAGTGGGATCATCAAACTGGAACGAACAAAAACAAGCCAGCCGTCTATCTATCAGTCTTTTAGAAGATGACAGAACAGATTCGTTCCAGTTATTCCAGTTGTTCCAGTTTATTTTTCAGCGAGTGCGAAATTCCAGTCCACCCCCTATATATATTATAACTAATTAATTATTATATAGTTATATATTATATAAGGAAAATAGGGAAAGATAGCAGTAGCATTTTTTAATTGGAACAATTGGAACAACTGGAACAATTGGAATTGGAAGATTCGCCTCAGAGGAAGAAACCCCTATGCCCCTTCTCCTCTCCAAGGCCCTTGCTGCAGAAATGCCTTCCACTCTCCTACCCCGATTCCATCCCGAGACCATCCCGAAGCCCTGCAGGCTGGAGGCAGGGCGACAGGAATGGGACGCAAGGGAGGACAAAAGCCTAAGGTAAGCAAGGACAAGAGCCTGACATAAGCAAGGACAAGAGCCTGGCGTAAGCAAGGACAAAAGTCTAAGGTAAGCAAGGACAAGAACCTGGCGAAGGGAGGACAGGCCACGCTACTTACATTGGAAGTCGAGCACCTTGCGGTCTTCGAGCCAGCCCTCCAGGTGGTCGTCGATGGCCACAGGGCCGCAGCCTGTGGGGCAACCCGTATAGAAGAGGTCGCCCGTCTTGAGCGTGAAATAGCGGGAGGCATAGCTGATGAGCTCGTCGATGGTATAGAGCATATCGGCCGTGCAACCGGTCTGGACGGTCTTGCCATTGATGTCGAGGTGGAAGTGGAGGCGCTGGGGCCCGAGAAACTTCTCCTTCTCCACCCATTCTCCGAGCACGGCCGACCCGTCGAAGCCCTTGGCCAGCTCCCACGGCTGCCCCTTGGCCTTGAGCTCCTTCTGCAGGTCGCGTGCCGTGAGGTCTATGCCCACGGTATAGGCGTCGTAGTAGCGATGGGCAAACTCCAGGGGGATGCACTTGCCCAAACGGCAGATACGCACCACCACCTCCGTCTCATACTCGATGCGCCCCATGTCGTCGGGAATGAAGAAGGGTTTGCCATTCTTCAGCACAGCCGAGTCGGACTTCATAAACAATACTGGGCGCTCGGGCTTCACGGCCGCGCCATGGAGCGCCAGGTTGTGCTCCAGATAATTCATGCCTACAGCAAGTATCTTCATCTCTTTTCTTTGCTTTGGTTGTTCTACTTCTCTACGTTCTGTCCTATGAGAGCTCTGACGGCCTCCAGGGAAAGGTCGGTGAGGGAGGCTATCTGATCCAGCGACATGCCCTTCGAAAGCATCAGGCGGACCATCTCCGCCCGCGCTTCCTCGCGGCCCTCCTGACGCCCCTCCTGACGTCCTTCCTCGAGTCCCACGGCACGACCTTTGGCAAAGCCCTTCTCGCGACTGATCTTGTTGGAGTCGATAAAGAGGAGGCGCTCAGCCCCCACCTTGTCCCAAAAGTCGTCGTAGGCGAGCAGTTCGCTCTTGGTCATGGCTGCCTCCTCCACGGTCTCCAGCGCCTTGCTGGTCTCGGGGTTGTCGAGCAGATCCTGAGGCACGACGGTAGTATCCTCGTCGATCTGGGTGAGAAACTTAAGCCACAAGACGGCCATTTTTTTCTCCATGATAGTCTGCGGCTTAAACTTCGGCAGCTCGATAAACGTGAAATGGAGGCCCTTGATCAACTTGTCGTCGTGGAGATCGTGGACGATATTGTAGTTGTGGATGAACTCGTCGGGGTAGTCCTTCATAAATACCTCGTTGACCAAATTGAGGGAATAGACGGGCTGCAGCAACTCGTACCTGCGTCGCTTGTCGAGCTGGCGGACAAAGGCCTTGGAAGCATTGAAGAGAGCTAATTGCAGCAAACTCGTGGTCCAATGTATTTGTATGGAGAGCAAGAAAGAACACCCTTTGACGTCTTTGCACCTTGCGTTGACGACACCAAGCCCGTACGAGAGAAACTCCACCTCCTCTACCAGCTCGTCTTCCTTGAGCGGCAGCAGGGCGTTGAGCAAGCTGATGAGCAGTTCCTCATGCTCGCCAAATATCTTCTTGAAGGTCAAATCGGCCTTGGGATCGAGATACTTTTTCATGCGTTGTACGTCTTGTTTTGATGAGTTCACCTGCAAACTTACGACATTTTCCCCACAAAACCAAAGAATATGAGGAAATCTTCCTGGCGTCATAGAGAGCCATACGGCATCCAACGTATTGACCGAAGCAATCTTTTTTGCGGGGCAAAGCACGCATAATGTGAGCCTAAGGAGAGGAAATAGACGCAGAGAGGGAAGGCCGCAACTGGAAAGAACGCATAGGAGCAATACTACCTGTAGTACACAAACAGCTATCTGTCAACAACTTACGCAACAAAAAAAGAACAACACATCCTTGGAACATTACAGGTGGGGCTTCCCCTGATGGCCCTCTACGGTCGGACGACGACCTTGCAGCCCGACGCCACGACCAGCCCGTGGGGGTGTTTGCCAGCCAGCTGCTTGCCGTCTGGAGACCATAAGGCGGGGCGAGCGGCACGAGGACGGGAGGCCACACGATCCAGGGCTGAGGAGGAGAGGAAGGTAGCCATGCGACTGAGGGCAGGCGTGGCGCGCCCCGTGCGGTTGTCGAAGAGCGGGGCATTGTACCAACGGTCCGTGACAGGCGAGGAGGAGCTGACACCCCGCTCGTTGGCTTCCATAAACCACCAGAAGAGGCCCGTGACGGCCTCGTGGCGATGGAGCATAGTCACCAAGTCGTCGACAAACTGGCGTTGGCCCTCTGCCGAGTAAGGCCATGTGGACGTGGCGTCATAGGTGGTGTCCGGTACGGCCCAGGCGTAGGGATAGCCCGTCTCGACGACCATTATCTCCTTGTCCGAGGCCTCAGTCTCCAGCAGACGGATCGCCCCTTCGAGTTCGGAGAGCGCACCATGAAAGTAGGGATAGTAGCTCAGTCCGAGGATGTCGTAGTCGATCTGATACTCCTTGGCGCGCGCCACAAAATAGGAGAGCGCGGCATAGTGGGCGTTGTCCTGCTGCTGCGAGACCGAGACGCGCTCGGTATGGAGGATGATGCGCGCCTCGGGGCACTCCTCTCTGCAGACCTCCGTGGCGCGCCTCAGCAGACTGGCAAAGCGCTGCCAGTTGGCCTTTGGCGCATCGGGATAGCAAGCCTTGGCGTAGCCCTCCGACTCCGCTCCCCACAACATGCCGTAGCTGATCTCGTTGCCCGGCTGGATGAGGTCGGGCGTGGCCCCCTCGGCCTTCAGGCGGCGTAGCACCCGGCGCGTATATTGCGCCAGCGAGTCGGCCAGCGTCTCGTCGTCGAGGCCCTGCCATGCCCGTGGCGTCCATTGCTTGGCAGGGTCGGCCCAGGAGTCGCTATAGTGGAAGTCGAGCAGGAGACGCAGGCCCGCCTGCTTGACGCGCTTGGCCAAGGGCACGATATAGTCCAGGTCTTGGCACACGCCCTGCCCCTTGTCCTCTGCCGAGGCATGGGCGGGCTGGGCAAAGAGGCGAAGGCGCATGGCGTTCATGCCCTTACTGGCGAAGAAGGCCAAGGGGTCGTCGATGGGCGCACCCGCCTCGTCATAGTATTCTGCCCCCTTGGCCTCGTAGGAGGGAAGCAAGGAGATATCGCCCCCGACATAGCGCTGGGCCATGGTGGCGACCGTAGCACCCAGCAGGAGGGCCAGAAGAAAGATCCTTTTCGTCATAAGAACCACTTTTTTATTTTATCATTCCACATAGAACCGACTTGCCCCGACCCTGGGGGCCGAGGCAAGTCTCTATGGATGCTATCAGAACGTCAGGATCAGGGCCTGGCGAGCCGTCAGGGGCACGTTGCGCGTGAGGTCGATGGTGGCGCCCGTCGTCACGTCCTGGGCCGTGGCATGGCTGCCAATGACCTCGGCATAGCGACGCACGTCGAGCTCATTGTCCGAGCGGCGCCCGTTGAGGACCGTCATCACGGTCTTGCCCTTCCATTGACGGCAGAGGACATAGACGCCCTTGTAGGGGATGAACTGCTTCTGCGTGCCCTGCGTGACGGCCTCGCAGCCCTGACGCCAATGGAGCACGCGGCTCAGCCAGGAGAACATCCCCTGCTCGGCATCATCGCGGCCCGAGGCCGTGAAGCAGTCGTGGGTGTCGCCAGGGAAGCCGCCAGGGAAGTCGCGACGCACATAGCCGTCCGTCACCTGCTTGGTGCCGTTGAGGAGCACCTCCGTGCCATAGTAGAGCTGCGGGATGCGGTTCATCGTCAGCAGCAGGGCGAGCGCCTGCTTGAGGGCCGTGGTGTCGCGGCCCTCGCCTAAGAAGCGGTCTGTGTCGTGGTTTTCGATGAAGGCGAGCACGCTCGACGGATTGGCGTAGAGATAGTCGTAGCAGAGGACGTTGTAAATGCGGTTGAAGCCCTTCCACCAGTCGTCGGTCTCCTCGTCGCGAGCCAGCGTGAGGCGGTCGAAGAAGGCGAAGTCCATGACCGTCTTGAGATAGCTGTTCTCCGTGCTGAGGCGCGAGTCTTTCTGCCAGGCCGCGGTATAGGCTGGCTCCGTCACCCAGGTCTCGCCCACGCTATTGAAGTAGGGATACTCCGTGTCGATGGCCTTCATCCAGGCCGCCATGGCCTTGCGGTCGGCGTAGGGATAGGTGTCCATGCGGATGCCGTCGATGGAGGCCGTCTCGATCCACCAGATACTGTTCTGGACGAGGTAGCGCATGACGTGGGGGTTGCGCTGGTTGAGGTCGGGCATGGAAGGTACGAACCAGCCGTCGTTCATCTGGTCGGCATCGTACTGGGAAGTATAAGGGTCTACGTGCGGGGTCAGTTTGAAGGAGGTCTGCACGAAGTTGTTTTCGTGGTCGGGGTTGTTGAACCAATCTTTGGAGGGCATGTCCTTAATCCATACATGCTCTACGCCGCAGTGGTTGAAAATCATGTCCATTACGATTTTGATGCCGCGTGCATGGGCTTTTTCAATCAGTTGCTTGTATTCTTCGTTGGTACCGAAGCGCGGGTCTACCTTGTAGTAGTCTGTGGTGGCATAGCCGTGATAGGAACCGCCGGTCATGTTGTTTTCCAGTACCGGAGTGAACCAAAGAGCGGTTATACCCAGGTCGGAGAAGTAATCCAGATTTTGCTCGATACCTGCAAGGTCACCACCATGGCGGGCGTTTGGATCATTGCGGTCTACTTTGTATTCGGCCATGCCGGGGATTTGGTCATTGTCCGGATTGCCGTTTGCAAAGCGGTCGGGCATCAACAGGTAGAGGGCGTCGGAAGCATCAAAACCTGTATGTTCACAGCTTTTCTTGCCGCGTGCTTTCAGTTCATACTCTTTAACGATTTTCTTTTTGCCTTGTGCAAAAGTGAGAGCTATTTTACCGGGTTTCACATCTTTCTCCAGTCTCAGGTAGACAATCAGGTAGTTCGGGCTTTCCAGCTTGACAGTGCTGCTCAAAGAAACGCCGGGATAGTTGACAGTAACGGAAGAGTTACCGATGTCTTCACCGTAGACCATAAGTTGGAGTTCGGGATTTTGCATTCCGGCGTACCAAAACGGAGGGTCGATTTTGTTTACGTTCATAGCTGCATACGTACTAAGGGAAAGTAAAAACGTTCCCAGGATAAGGAATAATTTTTTCATGATATTAGCTTTTCGTTATTATATCCGTATTTTGGTGCTAATATAAGCAAATAGCGGAGAAAGCTGCCGCTACTCCGCTATTATATACTTTATAATGTTATGCAAACGTTTTCACTTCTTTACTGTGTCTCTGGAAGTTTCTGTCTTTTTCGTATTTGTTGGTACTGCAATCACTTTCCCCTGAAAGAAGTCATTCACTTTCTTTTTCTCGCGAAGATCTTTCAGCCAAGTTTCGGCCGCACCATAATAAGTACTTAATCCTAATATTACATTTCCTTTATCATCTGTTTCGGGTTGCTCACTGCTGTTTTTGGGACGCGTTTTAAGGAAAGCCTCCAGACAACGTTCTGTATTCTTTTTATCTTTCAACTGATATTGGTAAACATATGCCATGTCATACAAGAGCTTATGATTTTCTATATCATATTTATCATATCTGTCTTGCATCGTTTTGATTTGCTCTTTAGGCATTAGTGCCATTTTATAGCAGTCTGTGAGGCCGACATAGAGGCGTACCATAGCACTATCGGGTGGGGTAGCATATGCCACAGCTTCTTCCAGATATGCAACTCCTTGATCCTTCCATGACGTTTTGGAACAGGAGCGTCCTAAATAATATAGCAGATTCACATTACGCTTATCATATTGGCGAGCTACTTCCAGTATATCATGTGCTTCATAAAACTTTTCTACTGCGTAGTAACTGACTCCTAAATAATAACAGGTGGTAAATGTACTGTCCCCTAGGCTTAGTAACTGTTC
>OHHH01000593.1_pt1 | contig 12828 bp, 14 predicted proteins | sample 1567951 | NCBI WGS metagenome assembly OHHH01 (sample SAMEA3879550, study PRJEB24766) | human gut metagenome | biome: human-associated habitat; feature: feces | place: USA | collected 1985/1987 | reverse complement strand
TCCTATGGCAAATTTAAGCATTGAAATGTATTCCAACTGTTTACACAGAGAGGTTTCTATTAAGATGGTCATTCCTACCGACTGCCGGACGGATGAAAACACCCCCTTTTCCAGAGAAAATTATCCCAAAAAGAAAATGAAAACTTTATTTTTACTGCATGGCTATACGGGGAAAGGGGATTGCTGGATACCGGAAGATTTGATTAAGCAATATAATTTTGCGGTTATTTGCCCGAACGGTGAAAACAGCTTCTGGCTGAATGGAATTTCCACAGGGCATGCTTATCAATCCTTCGTAGGAGAAGAACTTGTGGAATTTGTCAGGAATACTTTCGGGCTGGCGAAAGAGCGGGAAAATACCTATATCATGGGACTTAGTATGGGTGGTTTCGGTTCCCTACATACAGCGCTGGCTTATCCGGATGTGTTCAGTAAGACCGCAGCATTCAGTTCCGCTTTTGTGCAGTATGAGGTTGCGGATATGAAGCCGGGATACCGGAATGACATTGCCAATTATGAATACTACAGAGAGTGCTTCGGCAATCCGGAAAAAGTGATGGAAAGCGAGAATGTGCCGGAAACTCTGGTACGAAAAATACTGAACAGCGAGGGAAAACTGACCATGCCGGAAATTTATATGGCATGTGGAACAGAAGATTTTCTGCTGGAGCCGAACAGAAAAATGCATCAATTTTTAACCGGACAGGGAGTAAAGCATACCTATCTGGAGTGGCCCGGGGTTCATGATATGAAATTCTGGAATGAATGTGTTCAGAAATTTATTCCGGAAATGATGAAGTAAATGCATACGGAGACTGGTTAACGGCATTCCCCATGTGAATCGGGTTTTACTGGAAAAGAGTTTGTAAAAACGGGAGAATTTGGAATGAGAATCAAAATTTGCGGCTTAGGAAGGCGTATGTTGCAGCTGTTCAGCGGAACAACGGTATTGGCATCCGTATATTTATTGTTAGGTTATTTTGGCTGCTATGAAAAATGGTTCCGGGGACCGGCGGGAATTGGAAAAGAACCGGTCTACTGGCTTTTGCGGCTTGGAATTGTCATTCTGGTAGAAAATATTATTTTCTGGACAGGCATTATTATGGTGTACCTGACATCGGAGCAGCTTGGCATCCGGTGGAGAGTGTTGGGAATCGTGTGTGGGTGGATTCCCATAGCCCATCTTGTTATGCTGCATATTATCATTAAAACCGTGGGTGATGAGGTAAAACTGGAAAAGACACGAAGCAGAAGAAATGAACAGAGAAAAAATCAGGAGGTGTGTCATACCAGGTATCCGATTCTGATGGTGCATGGTGTGTTCTTCCGGGATTTTGAACATTTGAATTACTGGGGAAGGATACCGGCGGAACTGCAGGCAAACGGCGCTGTGATTTACTATGGAAACCATAACAGTGCGGCAGCGGTAAAGGACAGTGCAAAAGAGCTGGCAGCCCGCATTCATCAGATTGTCACAGAAACCGGCTGTGAAAAGGTGAACGTAATAGCCCATTCCAAAGGAGGACTGGACATGCGAACAGCTATCGCCCTTACGGATATTGCCCCTTGTGTGGCATCTCTTACGACTATCAACACTCCCCACAGAGGGTGTCTGTTTGCAGACTATCTGCTTACCAGAATACCGGAAAAACAGCAGCATGCGGTGGAAAATCTGTACAATACAGGTGCAGCAAAATTAGGAGATAAGAACCCGGATTTTCTGGCTGCAGTCCATGACCTTACCTTTACAAACTGCACCAGGTTGAATGAAGAAGTAAAGGATAATCCCAATCTGTATTACCAGTCCGTGGGCTCTAAGCTGAACCGGCCCACATCCGGTAGATTTCCGCTCAATTTTACCTATCATCTTGTAAAACACTTTGACGGACCAAACGATGGTCTTGTGGGAGAGGAATCCTTCCGGTGGGGACAACAATATCAGTTTTTGACGGTGAAAGGGAAAAGAGGAATATCCCATGCGGATATGATAGATTTGAACCGGGAAAACATCCCGGGTTTTGATGTGCGTGAATTTTATGTGCAGCTTGTGGCAGATCTGAAGAAAAGAGGATTTTAAAATGAATAGCAACGAGCCCCGGTACATAAAAGTAAGAGGGGCAAAGACACCGGATGCAAAAACAGGTAATGCTTTCAACACCGGAAAATATTGCGTTTTCGCCATATCTGTGCCATACTGACAGAAAGGCAGAAGAAATTATCTAATAAAAATTTATGACAAGGAGATGTGCTTTTTGAACAAGTGCAGAACAATGGAGCTTTAGACTCCTCTGATATTCCACATGGAGAGAGAACGATGAATATATCCATAAAAAAGAAACCGTTGGTTCAGACTGAAAGGCTTACCATTAAGCCCTATTCCGCTGCAGACAGAGAACAGTTGGCGGAGCTTCTTACCAACGAAGAAATTACGAAAACCTTTATGGTTCCCGATTTTGAAAACAGGGAGCAGGTATATTCTCTGGTGGATAAGCTGATTTTGTTCAGCCGTATAGAGGATACGGCTCATTTAGAGTACGGTATTTATTTGGACGACCGTATGATAGGGTTTGTAAACGACTGCGGGACAGAGGAGGATGCCATTGAAATAGGCTATGTCATTCATCCAAAGTATCAAGGGCACGGTTATGCCACCGAAGCGGTGAAGGCTGTCTTAAAAGAACTGCAGGAAATGGGATTTCAGAAGGTAACAGCGGGCTTTTTTGAGGAAAACACCGCCAGCCGGAAGGTGATGGAAAAAGTCGGAATGTATCTTACAAATGAAGTGGAAGAAGAGGAATACAGAGGAAAACGTCATAAATGCTTTTATTATGAGATGTGTTTTCCACAGTTTGTGACTTTGCGGGAGAGGCCGGAGATTGCGGAAAAAGCGTCAGAATGGTTCCATAGCAAATGATTTTCATGACAGAAAAGACCTTACGCCCAATATATGTGCGGTCTATACGGAAGAAGCTTACCGGGGAAGAGGAATTGCAGGGCGACGGCGAAGCGGAACAGAGGAGGATGTATATACACCGGTAAGACGCGGAGATGGGAGAAAGCGGGATGAATACAGAAAAAAAGAATACGGCATATTACCACCTTCCCGGTCTGTTTGAATTCTATGAGCTGTACCGCTTGTTTTTACCCCTGTTCCGGGAGCACCGGGAATATTTTTATGACTGGTGCGACATCGGTTCCGTATACGGAGCACCGGCAGATTGTCTGTGGGGCGGCGGACGGGTCGGCTTTGGCGACAACCGTCCCGAAGAGGTGCTTGCCCTGATGCGGGAATATGATATTTCCGCCCGGCTGACCTTCAGCAATTCTTTGCTTCAAAAGGAGCACCTTTCGGATAAAAAATGCAATGAGCTCTGCACTATGTTCGGAGAAAGCAGGGAGCCGGAAAACGGTGTCATCGTGCATTCCGATTTGCTGGCGGACTATTTGCAAAAGCATTATCCGGGGCTGTATCTGGTGTCCTCCACCACGAAAGTGCTGACGGATTTTTCAGAGCTTACGGAAGAACTAAACAGAAAAGAATTCCGTTATGTGGTGCCGGATTTCCGACTGAACAAGGCTTTTGATAAATGGGGTACCCTTTCGGAAAAGCAAAAAGACAAGGTGGAATTTCTTTGCAACGAATGCTGCTTTTTCGGATGCAAAGACAGAAGAAACTGCTACGAAGCGGTCAGCCGCAAGAGTCTTGGAGAAGATGTAGAACACTATTGCAGCGCACCGGATGCGGGAGCAGGGTATCGTTTCTCCAAAGCCATGGAAAATCCGGGATTTATCGGCACCGGGGATATTACAAACGTTTATCTGCCCATGGGCTTTTCCCAGTTTAAAATCGAGGGCAGGGGACTTGGCAGTGCACTGGTACTGGAATTTTTACTGTATTACCTGACCAGACCAGAGTACCGGATACATGTTAGGGAAAGCATCTATCTGGACAATATGCTGGACTTGTTTTAAGTTTTGTTACCTATTTATTTAAAAAACAATTTGGGGAGGAACAGGGGAATGAAGAAAATAAAAGTATTGAATGTATATGTGTGGATATTTGGGGGAACGGCCATGCTGCTTGGCATTTTCAGTATTCTGCATCCGCGTTTTCAGAATATTATGACCGCGTTGTTTATGGTGCTGATGACAGCTATGTGCATTTATTGGAAAAACAAAGGGAAGCAGCAGGCCAAGGTTCCTTCCGGTGGGGGGATATTCATTGCGGCACTTCTTGGATCCTGTATGGTTTATTATGCAGGTGCCTTTTTTGCACCTTTATTTCCACGGCATATGCTTTATGAATACAAATCCGATATCAAGAAATTAAAAGAAGAATACAGGGAGGCATATTTCTTTTTCCCGGATACAATACCGGAGGAGGCAACGAATGTAACGTGGGTGGTATGTCCGTCAATGATGCAGGGAAGCGGTTATGAATTTCTGGGATTCAAGGCATCGGAAGAGTACATAAATTCGATTGTGGCTAAGTACAAGGAAGAAGCACATGTGAGAAACCGGTCGGAGGAGTCCTACGATAAAAAGGTATTTGACAATTATCTGGGTGAATTCGCTGAAACAGCAGTGGATTACGAGCTTTACAATAATAATGACTGGAATCATGAACGGATGTGGGGAATTTTGGTTTCAAAGAAAATGGATATATAGGATTTTACTGCCAGTAACATCCTTTGTAATACAAACAGGTCATATATTAAGTAAAGGAAATAGCAATGACGGTATACAAGTATGGAAAGGAAGAAGCATCCGTCATCTTAATTCAGCCGGTGGGCGACCATGACATCAATCTGATGGAAGAGGAAGCGGCAGCCATTAAGCGGCTGACAAAAATGGATTGCGGATTGTTTGCGGTAAAAGTGGATAACTGGAATGCCGATTTGTCACCCTGGCAGGCACCGGCGGTTTTCGGAAACGAAGCGTTTGGTGACGGGGCTGCGCATACACTGGATGTGATTTTACAGCTATGCCTGGATAAAGAACGGAAATATTACATCGGCGGATATTCCCTTGCAGGACTTTTTGCCCTGTGGGCATCGTATCAGACTGGAGTGTTTTCGGGAACCGCTGCAGCTTCTCCGTCCATGTGGTTCCCGGGATTTCTTCCTTATATGAAAGAGCATGAAATCAGGAGCAAGGCGGTGTACTTAAGCCTTGGAGACAGGGAAGAAAAAACGAAAAATCCGGTTATGTGCACGGTCGGCGACTGCATCCGCAAGGCGCATGCGTACCTTGCCGGGCAGGGAACAGACTGCACACTGGAGTGGAATGCGGGAAATCATTTTAAGGAGCCGGAAATGAGGACGGCGAAAGCCTTTGCCTGGGTGATGAAAGAACAGAAAGAGCATTTTGGAGGATAAATCATGGCAGAGAAATATCAGGACGAAGGGCTTAAGGGCAATGAAAAAATAGAAGAAGCCATTGCAGCGTTGCAAAAAGAGGCAACACCGGAACAGCTTGCCCATACGCTTACCGTGATACGGCACCGGGTGCAGGAAGGCGGACAGTTTATCGTGGCGGTTGAGCCGTCCCTGACCCAGACGCAAATGAATGTAAGGGTGGTAAAAACCTCGGACGGTGCAGCCTGGTGGACCGCATTTACCAGCTTTGAAGAAGAACTGAAAGGTGCGGACAGTGTAAAATCCACTTTTCTGACGGACATGGGAAAGTTGTTTCAGACAGCGCTTACGGTGCCGAAAATTCAGGGCGTCATCTTAAATCCCTGGAACCGGACTCTTATGTTGGATAAGCATCTGATATTGATAAACAGGCACGTTTACACAATAATACGAGAAAAGTACTGAAAGGGGAAAAGAATTTTTTATGCATGTAGAAGAATACGGAACGGAAAACAAAGAGATTATTGTTATGTTGCATGGAGCAAACTTTGTACATTCCTTTGGCAGACAGTATGTGCTGGCGGAAAAATATCATCTGATTGTACCGCATCTGATGGGATATGGAAAGGAAACGGACAAAATATTTGATACGGACAGCCAGATAACGGAATTGATTTCCTATATTGCCGGCTTAAAGCAGAAAGTGCTGCTGGTAGGGTTTTCCCTGGGTGCACAAATTGCGTTTAAGTTAGTGGCAGAGCACGAAGAACTCTTTAAGGCTGCGATTATTGTGAGTCCCTGGCTGATAAAAAATGACGATATGCTTCGGTTTGTCATGGAACAGAACGAGAAACAATTTGCTTCTTTTAAGAAAAGATGGCTTTGTAATCTGATAGGTCTGATGAATGGTCTGCCGAAAGCACAGCGCAAAGAATTTGTGGAGCAGATGCAGCAGGTAAAAATAGAAACTGTCCGCAATTCGGTTGATAACGGTATCACTCTGGAGAGTGTGAATGGTTTTGAACAGATTTCCATTCCCATTTATGCGCTTGCCGGAGAAAAGGAACAGGCAGAGGTGATAGGAAGTGTGGAGGAAATGGCAAAACGAAATCTCCACTGCCATAGTGAGATTTGGAAGAAGGCAGCACACAATATCCCACCGCTGCATTATAAAAAGTTCAATGCACTGATAGAAAAGGTGGAAGAGGAAGCTTAGAGGAAGCAAAAAGCGAAAAATATCCAAGAAAAGTAAAAACGGAAAGGGGACTATACATGAAAAAATCACGATCTTTTGGGAAAGGTCTGGTAGCGGGAATTGTTATATGGCTGTTTATTATTCTGGCGGATGCCATTGATGAATTTGTTCTGGATGTGGATACCTTCCTGGGCGCCTGGGTGAGTATTGTTGTTTTGCTTTGTATGTTTATAGCTTATATTGTGTTTTACATAAAAAAGAAGCCGGGCTGGAAGAACATTCTGTGCTTTTTTGCAGGCTATCTGATAACGGGCGCCGCTACGGGATGGATTATCTGGAATGCCTTGGAAAACGCAACGTTTTTTATAGAGCAGACGAGAAAACGATGCGATTTCCTTTGCCTGAACGGAATAGAATATCTGTTGTATCCTTTTATCACCATAGGGGGCTTCAGCATATTATGTGCCTTGTTTCATGCCGTTTATGCCATAATTTCTTTGCTTTGTCCTTGCAATAAAAAGGACCATGTACTATAATTTAAGACATATTTGCGTCCCCATAAGCGGACAGAAAGGGATTTACTCGATGAAAAAGACAATCATTACAGTAGTAGGAAAAGATACGGTAGGAATTATTGCAAAGGTCTGCACCTATCTGGCAGAAAATAAAATCAACATTCTGGATATCTCCCAGACCATCGTTCAGGGATATTTCAATATGATGATGATAGTTGATACGGCGGAAAGCACAAAATCCCACGGAGATATGGCGGATGAATTAGAAAAATTAGGAGAGGGCATCGGCGTTATCATCAAATGTCAGAAAGAAGAAATTTTTGACATGATGCACAGAGTATAAGCTTACCGAAGGAGACAGCCATGATTAACATATCAGAAGTAGTAGAAACCAATAATATGATTGAGAAGGAAAATCTGGATGTGAGAACCATTACCCTGGGTATCAGCCTTCTTGATTGTATCGATTCCGATTTGAATGCCTTAAACGACAAGATTTATAAAAAGATTTATGAAGCAGCCAAGGATTTGGTAAAGACCGGTGAAGAAATTTCCGGTGAGTTCGGTATTCCCATTGTCAACAAGAGAATTTCCGTTACCCCCATTGCCCTAATAGGCGCGGCAGCCTGCAAGACGATTGAAGATTTTGCAAGTATTGCAAAGACTTTGGATAAGGTAGCACACGAAGTGGGTGTAAACTTTATCGGCGGCTATTCCGCACTGGTAAGCAAGGGTATGACACCGGCGGATGAACTGCTTATCCGTTCCATTCCTTTGGCACTTTCCACAACGGAAAGAGTGTGCAGCTCCGTAAACTTAGGCTCCACCAAGACCGGTATCAACATGGATGCGGTTCGTCTGATGGGACAGATGATTAAACAGACGGCGGAGTATACCAAAGAGGATGACTCCTTAGGCTGTGCCAAGTTAGTGGTATTCTGCAATGCACCGGATGACAACCCGTTTATGGCAGGCGCATTCCACGGCGTTACGGAAGCGGACAAGATTATTAACGTAGGCGTCAGCGGTCCCGGTGTAGTAAAGACTGCGCTGGAAAAGGTAAGAGGCGAAAGCTTTGAAGTGCTTTGCGAGACCATTAAAAAGACGGCGTTCAAGGTTACCCGTGTGGGACAGCTTGTTGCCAAAGAAGCCTCCCGTATGTTAAACGTACCCTTCGGTATTGTGGATTTGTCACTGGCACCCACACCGGCTATCGGCGACAGCGTAGCGGATATTTTATGTGAAATTGGTCTGGAATATGCAGGCGCTCCCGGTACCACCGCAGCACTGGCGCTCTTAAATGACCAGGTGAAAAAGGGCGGCGTTATGGCATCCTCCTACGTGGGCGGCTTGTCCGGCGCGTTTATTCCGGTCAGCGAAGACCAGGGGATGATTGATGCCGTTGTGGCAGGAGCTCTTACCATTGAAAAACTGGAAGCCATGACCTGTGTCTGCTCCGTAGGACTTGATATGATTGCCATTCCCGGAGACACCAGCGAAAGCACCATTTCCGGCATCATTGCGGATGAAATGGCTATCGGTATGGTAAACCAGAAGACCACGGCAGTGAGAGTTATTCCCGTTATCGGCAAGGGAGTGGGAGAAAAGGTAGAGTTCGGCGGACTGTTAGGTTACGCACCGGTTATGCCGGTCAATCCGTTCTCCTGTGAAGCCTTTGTAAGCAGAACCGGCAGAATACCGGCTCCGATACACAGCTTTAAGAACTAAAAACGAAATACATAAGAAATGACATTCGACATAAATGACATAAGTCATTAAGAAATCCGAATGACAGGGCGGCTGTACTCCGACACAAAGGGGCAGTCGTCCTTTTGCATGTGTGGCTTGTGTAGCATGTGCTGCATGCGTACATGTTCGTAAAGGTGGGCGGCAAAGATGTCCTTGGAAAGGCAGGAAAGAGCCTCGGGGGACAAAAGGGAAGACGCGTCCTTTAAGCGGGACAGCAGCGGAACATTTTCCTTGGAAAGACAGCCAAACACTTCAAAGGAAGCTTCCCGGAAGCCTAAAATGCGGGCATAGGGAGCCGCAGCGGGAAGGTCTTCTTTTTTTATGGAAAGCAGAATGTGAAGCAGGGAACGGTACACCCTTGTAAGGGTAATATCCTTGCTTTTTAAGCTGTTTTCGCAGAAAGCGGAAAAGGTGGTAAATAAAGCAAGGTTTTTCCGTATTTTATCGGATAAATCGGAAGAGACATCCAGGTAAGTGTCATAACCGGCATCCTTTTCGGAAAGCAGCTTGTAAAAAAGCATGCCGGAAAAATCATCCGCACACAGGGCACTTTTCGTTTGGCAGGTATCGGCAAACTCCTGCCGGATGCTTTCCGGTACATAGCGGAGCAAATCGGGATTTTCTTCTGCGATGCCTTTGCGGAGAGCCATGGCGGAGCAGAAAGACTCCTCGGATAAGGTATGGGACAGATAGCCGTCCCCCTCGCGCTTAATGGTATAGGGAACCGGCGTGTGTTGTCCGTTTTTCTTTAATGCAAGCAGCGCCTTAAGGTATTCTATACCCAGAATATTGTTGGGAGAAGCGAGAACGTCGGAAACAGCCGCATCCACGCCGGAAAGACTGCCGGAAGAAGACACATCCGCACCGGGAAGACTGCCGGCAGAAGGCAGATTGTTGAATGTAGCCGCATCCACGCCGGACAGACTGCCGGCATGTGCACACTTCCGCACGGCAAGTGCTCGGGCGGAGGGGAAGGAAAGCCCTTCCTTCAGGGCTTTATTCAAGGCTTCTTTGTAAGCGGGCGGCTCCGCAAAGAGCAGGGATGCAATTTCCCGTAAGGGCGCAATTTCCCCGCATTCGCTGCCGAAGCACAGAGCGTCCACACCGAGGGCGGAAAGCAGGGATACCGCTCCTTTTGCAAAAAGCTCCGCACTGGCGGTGGCGAAAACCACGGGCAACTCGATGCACAGGTCGGCGCCGGCAAGCAGGGACAGGCGGCAACGGGTGTATTTATCAAAGACGGCGGGGGTGCCGCGCTGGGTAAAATCGCCGCTCATGACCACCACGGCAAAGTCCGCACCGGTGATTTCCTTGGCTTTTTTCAGTTGGTAAAGATGCCCATTGTGAAAGGGATTGTACTCGGCAATGATACCTACGGTTTTCATGGGATACGCTCCTTCGGAATGAATAATTTGTATCAGAAAACATACAAGAAAACGTACTTTTATGCTTGTATGAAAAAACTGTATTTAGTATAATATAGATTAGAGTGTTTGCATAGTGGGAAAGGAGAACAATATGTCATACATAGATCTCATTAAAGACAGAGCAAAAGTAGATAAAAAAACCATTGTCCTGCCGGAATCCAACGACAAGAGAACCCTGATTGCGGCAGCCAAAATATTGGAAGAAAAAATAGCGGACATCATCATGATCGGTGACGAAGAAAAAATCATGGACGGAGCCGGATGGCTGGAGGTTGACCTGACGGGGCTTAAGATTATTAATCCCCAGAAAACCGAAAAATTAGACGAATACGTCAATCTTTTGTACGAAACCAGAAAAGCTAAGGGTATGACACCGGAAAAAGCAAGGGAAATCCTGCTTTCCGATTATCTGACCTTCGGTATCGTAATGGTAAAGAACAACGATGCGGACGGCATGGTGGCAGGTGCCTGTCATTCTACAGCCGACACCCTGCGCCCGGCGCTGCAGATATTGAAAACCGCACCCGGCGTGAAATTAGTATCCGCTTTCTTTATTATGGATACCCAGATGAAGAATTTAGGAGAAAACGGTACGTTCCTGTTTGCAGACTGTGGTCTGAACCAGGACCCGACCCCGGAAGAACTGGCAGCCATTGCCGACACTTCCTCCCGCAGCTTCAAGTCCCTTATCGGCCCGAAGCCCGTGATTGCCATGCTTTCCCATTCCACCAAGGGAAGTGCCAAGCATCCGCTGGTAGATAAAGTAGTGGAAGCCACGAAGATTGCCAGGGAAAAATACCCGCATCTTGTGATTGACGGTGAACTGCAGCCCGATGCGGCGCTGGTTCCCAGTGTTGCCAAGCTAAAGGCTCCCGGAAGTGTGGTAGGCGGTAAAGCCAATGTCATGATATTCCCCAATCTGGATGCTGGCAATATCGGCTATAAATTAGTACAGAGACTGGGCGGTGCGGATGCCTACGGCCCCATGCTGCAGGGAATTGCCAAGCCCGTAAACGACCTTTCCAGAGGATGCTCCTGGGAGGATATAGTAGGTGTAGTTGCGCTGACAGCTGTACAGGCTCAGCTTGTATAAGCCCAAAAGGCAGAAGGTGAGGAAATATGAACGTACTTGTTATCAACTGCGGCAGCTCTTCTCTGAAATTCCAGCTCATTGAAGCGCAGAGCGAGAAGCTGATTGCAAAAGGTATCTGTGAAAGAATAGGCATTGAGGGAAGCCAGATTTGTTATACACCGGCAGGCGGCACCAAGGAAGTGACCGTTTCTCCCATGAAAGATCATACCGATGCCATCCGTCTGGTGCTTGCGGCGCTGACCAACGAAAAGACGGGCGTGGTAAAGGATCTGAGTGAAATCGGAGCAGTGGGACACCGCATCGTACACGGCGGCGAGAAATTCTCCGAGGCAACGATTATTGATGACGAAGTGCTGAAAGCCATTGCCGAATGCAACGACTTGGCGCCTCTTCACAATCCGGCAAACTTAATCGGTATTGAAGCTGTAAAGAAACTGATGCCGGACACTCCGATGGTAGCCGTATTCGATACCGCATTCCATCAGACCATGCCCAAGAAGGCATTCCTTTACGGACTGCCCATTTCTTATTATGAAAAATATAAAATAAGAAGATACGGCTTCCACGGAACCAGCCATTCCTATGTCAGCAAAAAAGCGGCGGAAGTGCTGGGTAAAAATTACGATGACTTAAAGATTATTGTGTGCCATTTAGGAAACGGCGCCAGCGTATCCGCAGTGGATCACGGCAAATGCGTGGACACATCCATGGGACTTACTCCGCTGGAAGGTCTGATTATGGGTACCCGTTCCGGTGACATTGATCCTGCCATTATCGAATACATTGCGCACAAAGAGGGCAAGAGCATTGACGAAATCATGACTCTTTTAAATAAGAAGTCCGGTCTGCTCGGCATGTCTGATTACCTTTCTTCCGATTTCAGAGATCTGGAAGCAGGCTATGAAGAGGGCAACGACAGGGCAGTTGTGGCAGTGGACGCTTTCGCATACCGCACCGCCAAGTACATCGGCGCTTATGTGGCAGCCATGAACGGTGTGGATGTTATCTGTTTTACGGCAGGCGTGGGTGAAAACGCTTCCTTCCTGCGTACCATCATCTGCAACCAGTATTTAGGCTATCTGGGTATTACCCTCGATGAAGAAGCCAATGCCAAGAGGGGCGAGGACATTGCCATTACCACGCCGGACAGCAGGACTACGGTTATGGTCATTCCCACCAACGAAGAGCTTGCCATTGCAAGAGAGACCTACAGACTTACCAGATAAAGCAGGCTATAGAAAGCAGAGGTAAGCGAAGGGTAACAGAAACGGGCGGCAGAGCACAAACAAAGTGTCATAAAAAATGAAAATTTTGGTTGACAAAGTGTGTGTCCGAAGTTATACTATACAAGTGTGTGAAAACGAAAGAGTGTCATCAGATGCGCTTTCGCCGGGAGCAGGCTATGTTACTTAATTTGACAGATGTATTTACAAACGAAGGCAGGGTTCGGAAAGAATCCGTTGCAATGGAGCTGAAAGAGTTCAAAAGCCGT
>OHHH01000578.1_pt1 | contig 13024 bp, 7 predicted proteins | sample 1567951 | NCBI WGS metagenome assembly OHHH01 (sample SAMEA3879550, study PRJEB24766) | human gut metagenome | biome: human-associated habitat; feature: feces | place: USA | collected 1985/1987 | reverse complement strand
CAAGGCGCAGACCGTAGAGCTGAAATGGGACGGGAGCAAATACACGGCAACCCTGACCGACAGCAACAATGTGGTGGCAGATTACAGCTTCACCAACAAACTGTCCGATGTGACTTTTTCCACCAGCGGCAATGTGTTGACCATTACCGCTAAAACTGCGCCTGCCGAGCCTGTGACCATTTCTGCATCCAAGAACAACATCCGCAAGGGCGTTGTGGTTTGGAGCGACGGCCACTATGGGCCTGACGGCACGATGCAGGATGTAATAACTTATGCCGCAACCGTTATGGACCCGGTGCAGGCATTTCTCAATCTGAAGGTATCCTACGGTTCTGCTAAGATCATCAAGACCTCTGAGGACGGAAAGGTAGACAACCTTACTTTCACCGTTACCGGCAATGGCGTCAATCAGACCGTCAAGACCAACGCCAAGGGCGAGATTCAGATCGACAACCTGATGCCCGGCGTTTACACCGTGACCGAAATGGACTACGACAAGTATGAGCCGCAGGAGTCCCGCCGTGTGACGGTGGTTTCCGGTCAGGTTTCTACCGTGACCTTCAACAACAAGCTCAAGCGTGGAGATTTGCAGATCGTGAAGTCCTCGGAGGACAATCTCAACGAGGGTGTGACCTTCCACCTTTACGGCACTTCACTCTCCGGCATTGCCGTGGACGAGTATGCTGTAACCGATGCAAACGGCGTGGCGACCTTTGAAGATGTCCTCATTTCCGGTTCCACACCTTATACCGTGGAGGAAGTGGACACTGCCATTCGCTATGTTGTTCCCGAAGCGCAGTCTGCGCCTATCAACTGGAACGAGGTCACGAACCGTAGCTTCCTCAATATTTTGAAGAAGTTTTCCGTGACCGTTACCAAGAGCGACGCTGAAACCGGCACAGCGCAGGGTGATGCTTCTCTTGCCGGTGCTGTTTACGGCATCTATAAGGGCGAAACCCTTGTGGATACCTACACCACCGACAAAAACGGGCAGTTCGTTACCAAGGAGTATATCTGCGATAACGACTGGACGGTGAGAGAGATCACTCCCTCTGAGGGTTATCTGCTTGATACCACCGTCCATAAGGTCGGCGCAGAGCCGCAGCTCTATACCGTGGAGCATAATCAGACGGCAAATGATGTAACTGAGCAGGTCGTAAAGGGCAATATCGCCATCATCAAGCACACCGATAACGGTGATACGCAGATCGAAACACCCGAAAATGGTGCTGAGTTTGCCGTGTATCTGAAAGCCGCAGGCTCCTATGATAGCGCAAAGGCTTCCGAGCGTGATTATCTCACCTGTGATGAAAACGGCTTTGCCCAGACCAAGGATATGCCTTACGGCATCTACACCGTCCATCAGGTGTCCGGCTGGGAAGGCAGCGAGCTGATGCCCGACTTTGATGTGTTCATTTCTCAGAATGGGGCGACTTATCGCTACCTTATCAACAATGCACCCTTTAACAGCTTCATCAAAATCGTGAAGCAGGACGCAGAAACCGGAAAGACCATTCCTTACGCCGGTGCGGGGTTTAAGATTTATGACCCGGACGGCAACCCCGTAACAATGACCTTCACTTACCCGACGCCCACCACCATTGATGTGTTCTACACCAATGCAGAAGGTTCTCTTGTCACGCCGGAAAAGCTGTCCTTTGGAAAGGGATACTCTATTGTCGAGGTACAGGCTCCCTACGGCTATGTCCTCGATGAAACGCCCGTGTACTTCGATGTCACGGAGGATAATTCCACAGAAGAAAGCGGGGTTACGGTAGTAAAAGTGGATAAGCCCAATATGGCACAGAAAGGCACCATCACCGTGGAAAAAACCGGCGAGGTGTTCTTCGGCGTTTCCGTCATCGGCGGCGTAGATGAAAGCGGAAACGAACTGCCCACCATCTATCAGCCGCAGTATGAAAAGCGTGGACTTCCCGGTGCGGTCTATGAGATCATCGCCGCAGAGGATATTATCACGCAGGACGGCACTGTCCGAAATCAGAAGGGCGAGGTCGTAGACACTGTTACAACCGATGCAACCGGCGCAGCGGTGAGCCGTGAACTCTACCTTGGCAAATATGAGGTGCGTGAGATCACAGCACCCCACGGGATGGTGCTCAACCCGGAACCCCACTGTGTCGAGCTTGTCTACGCCGGTCAGAATGTTGCCGTAACAGAAACGGCGACTTCGTTCGAGAACGAGCGTCAGAAGGTGGAGATCAGCCTTGTAAAGTCCATCGAGCAGAATGAGCACTTCGGCATTGGCAATAACGGTGAAATGAAGAACATTTCCTTTGGGCTGTTCGCCGCCGAGGAAATCGTATCTGCCAGCGGCACTTCCATTCCCGCAGACGGTCTTGTTGAGATCATCTCTCTGAATGAGGACGGAACGGCAAAAATCAAGACTGACCTTCCTTTTGGAAGCTACTATGTGCAGGAGCTTGCCACCGACAGCCACTACAAGCTCTCCGATACCAAGTATCCCGTAACCTTTGGGTATGCCGGTCAGGATACGGCAGTTGTAAAGATTGCCGCTAACGACGGCAAGGCAATCGAAAATGATCTGATCTACGGTTCTGTTTCCGGTAAGAAGGTCGATGAAAACGGCAGTGCTCTCGGCGGTGCGCTGATCGGACTGTTCCGCACGGATGACGGCGAGTTTACAAAGGAAAACGCTCTGATGACTGCCACTTCTGCTGAAGATGGTAGTTTTTCTTTTGAGAGCATCCCTTACGGCACTTGGTATGTCCGTGAGATCGAACAGCCCGCCGGCTTCGTGCTGGATGATACCATCTATCCCGTGACCATCGGCGCAGACGGTCAGGTCGTGGAGATTGAAATCGTCAACAAGTATGTCCGTGGAAACATCCATCTGACCAAGGTGGATTCCGAATATCCTGACAATAAGCTGACCGGAGCGACCTTTGAGGTCTATAAGGACAGTAACGCAAACGGCAAGCTGGACGACGGTGATGAACTGCTCGGCACACTGACCGAAAAGGAAATCGGTGAATACGGAATGAATGACCTATTCTATGGGCGCTACTTCGTCAAGGAAACCAAAGCACCGGAGGGGTTTGTCCTTGATACCGGCGTGTATGAAGTGATGATCGACACAGACGGCAAGACCTACGAGGTGGAGAACAAGGCAGGCATCGGCTTCATCAATGATGCGATGCGAGGCAACCTGAAAATTATCAAGACCTCCTCTGACGGCAAGGTCAAGGGCTTCGCTTTCCGAATTACCGGAGCAAATGGCTATGACATTATCCTTGAAACCAACGATAAGGGTGAGATCTTCATTGACGGGCTTCGCATCGGGGACTACACCATTTCTGAGGTAAGCAACTCGGCTTCTTCGATGTATGTCATCCCTGCTGGCAAGAAGGCAACGGTCAAGCTCGGCTCCACTACCATTGTGGAGATGCATAATGTTCTGCGTGATACACCCAAGACCGGCGACACAACCAATCTGCCGCTGCTCTATGCCCTTGCAGGACTGTCCGCAGCGGGCATTGCGGTGTGCGGCGTTATCGGCTTCAAGAAAAAGAAGAAGGAGGATCGTAACTAATGGAACCTAAAACCATCGTGGCTATCGTACTGGTAGCCTTTATCATCGGCGGCTTTATCTTCTTGCAGGTCAGAAAGAAAAACAAGAAGTGAGCCAATCATCCAAGGGGCGGAGCAAAAACTCCGCCCCTTTTCTATATCACAAGGAGGTACGCAATGAACCATCTCAAAAAGATTGAGGATAGGGTTATTTCCATTCTCAAAACCAATGTTGACGCACGGAGCGACGATATGATGTTGTATCTTCTCGTGTGTAACAGCCTTTACAGCAATGAAAACTCGGTTGGAAAAATGCCATTTGAGGTTGTGATGAAGAACTACAAGGAACTCGAACTGCCTCATTTTGAAAGCGTTCGTAGGACGAGAGCAAAAATCCAGTCTGAGCACCCTGAATTGGCTTGTTCTCCCGAATGCCGAAAAGCTCGAAAGAGGATGCAGCACCTTTATTCCAACTATGTTATGAATTAAGGACGGTGATTCCTATGGAGAATGAAAAGAGAATGGTCGGTGATTACACCGTCCTCTGCGCCGTGAATATCGGCTCCCGTGAAATCATCCTTGCTGAGAATGAGCAGAGTGCCAACGGAGAACGCTTCCTCTGCTGCTACGGAGAGCGCAACGACATCTTTGAGAAGTTTACCGAATGTGCCGTTGGCGACGACTACATTGATGCAGCGCTGTTCTTTGCAGAGCGCATCAAGCAAGACGCCGAGAGGTTTCGGGCAGAGGTTGAAAAGCTGGATATTCCCGTGACGGTTATCACCCAAGCGGACTGCATCCCCGACCACTATAAGAACGACATCAACGGCAAAATCATTGCCATCAACCCGGCAATCCTCAAGCCGGAGTATCAAAGAGCAGATCGACAGCTTTTCCTTGTGACCGGTGGCTTCGGCGCTTCGGCAAACAGTCGTGGCAGTGCGGTGTTTTGCAAGAACCTTTATGACGGAAAAATAACCCGTTATGAGCGTATGGATGTGCTGGGTGAAGTAAAGCCGGAGCGTATGCCTGATTGGGCAAAAGAAAAAGCGGCTGCTTTTAGCCGCACAATTCAAGGAAAAGACCACGAGCGATAAGGAGGTAGATTTCTATGGCAGCAAAGAAAACCGCAGCCGAACAGGGCTTGCAGCAGAAAATGAAGGTGCTGGCAAAGCTCTTTGACGCAGGCTGTAAAACCGAAAAAGACTTGAAGGCGCTGACCTTGCCGACGATTCTGAAAATCCCCGATGTGACCGTGCCGGATATGACGGTCATCACCGAGCTTCAGGAGCAGGTCGCAAAGAATCGTCTTTTCTCATACTTGGGAGGTGGAACAGATGAGCCAAGCGACACGACCGAATGACCGCCACATCATTTGGAGCAACCAAAACCTTGATGTGGACGACTGGCGAGAGGACTACAAGGAGTTCCTTGAAGCCAACGAGCTGGACGACGACCCGAATGATGAGCAGGCACTCTATGAGTGGATGGAGGAAACCAATTACGACTACCTCTCCGATGAGCGAGTCAACCTGAATGTTCAGCTTTCCCAGCCGATCATTGTCATTGGCGACATCGGCAGATGGAACGGCAGAGTGATGGGCTACAAGGACATCCCCTCCGGCAACATCCGAGATTGCCTGTATGCCGACACCGACTATACCGAATGGTATGTAGATAAGTACGGCGATCTTCGTGCCGATGCAACTCATCACGACGGCACAAATCACTATCTCTACCGTGTGTTCAAAGACGGTGTTTCCGAAACACAGATGGAGAACCTGAGAGATAAAATCTATCACGGCAAAGCCACACGAGCCGATATTACCCGGCTGACCCGGCGACTTGGGGATGAGATCGCCGCCGTTTACGGCTTTGACATCCCGAAACAACGAACACCGCAAGAAAGGGGCGCAAGATAATGACAGATTTCACACTGCGACCGCTGACCGTTCCCGAACGCAAATACACCTACGCTCAAAGCTCGCAGCTTCAAGGGCAGACAGGCAATATCGGTTATCTGCGTGGGGACTTCGGCTCAAGCGGCGATCAGTTTTATACCACTTGGTTTGATACCCGACCGCAATGGAAAAGCGATGAGTTCAAGCGGGACTTGGATGATGTAATCAACGCCCTGCGCTCCGAGGAGTACGGACTGCTTCAAAGCCGTTCTCAGATGGTGCGTTATGGGCGTGAGAACAAGGAAAGCGAAATGCAGGGTGCTTATACCACTGAGTTCGGCTTCCGAGCAGATACCGAGAAATATGCGTTCGTGCTTCGCTGTAATCCAACGAGGGGCGACTATAACTTCTACTGCCTCTGCTATGTAAAGGAATGGCTGGACAAGCACATCGAAGAAGCCAACCGGGATATTCGCTTTATTGACAGCCACTATAAAGAGCTGTTCCGTATCCCGGACGGAGAGCGCATCATTGTGACCGACCGTGACGGTAAGACGGAAAGCTATCCCTGCCGCTATATTGATAACTATCACACCGAGGTTGGGCGCAATCTCTTTCACATTTGCGAGTTTGCCGAGCGTATGGAGCAAGGCGGCTGTACCTACGCTCCAATGGAGCCGCCCTTGCCTCCGATGTGCTATTCCATACTCCCGTCTACCGGCGAAGTCATTCAAATCGACCGCTGGCAAAAGGGCTATACCGCCACAAGTTTTAACGATGGGAACCGTGCGGAGAACGAAGCGATTAAGGATAAGTTCAATGAAAAGCTGGGCGTGACTAAGGCACAGGAGCAGGCGATGCTTGCCGGTTCTATGATCCGGTGGGACTCCATTGCCGCCAAACCCAAGAGCTATGACGAGAACGGCAAAGCCATCAAGCCAAAAGACTATGAACGATAAGGAGGTGTCCGCCGATGGCACGAAAATACGACTTCATTTCGGAGCTGTATAACCGAACCTGCAAAACGGTCGTTGCAAACCCCGCAAGCTGGGAAGCGTTTCTGCGCTCTGCCTGCTACAACTACCGTCTGCGCTTTGATGAGCAGCTTTTGGTCCACGCACAGCGACCGGACGCCACCGCCGTTCTTCAGATCGACGACTGGAACCAAAAGTTTGGGCGATGGGTCAATCGTGGAGCACACGGCATTGCCGTTTTTGAGGATGCCGCCAGCGGCTTGTCCACTACTTCGATATTTCCGACACGCATCCCAGCCGCTTTTCCCGCAGAGTTCCCATTTGGCAAATGCGGGACGAATACACGGCAGAAGTGATCGACACGCTGGAAAGCACCTTCGGAGAGTTGAACGACAAGGAAACCCTTGCCGTTGCCATCGAGTCGGCGGCAAGAAACGCCGTAGAGGACAACATCCCCGACTATCTCCCCGACCTTCTTTACAGCGTGAAAGACAGCTTCCTGGACGGCGTATCCGAAGAAGAAATCACCCACATTTTCAAAAAAGCGGTGCGAAACAGCGTCGCCTATATGACGATGATCCGCCTGGGCATTGAAGCCGGAGAATACTTTGAACCCGATGATCTTCGGGATGTGGTGAATTTTACGACGCCTGCCACGCTGAACGCCCTCGGCTATGCCACCAGCGATATTGCGGAGATGGGACTTGCGGAGATTTCCCGCACCATTCTTGCCCTCGACCGTCAAAATCGCATAATTGCAGAGAAAACCAAAGCCGATTACAATGTAGGCAAAGAAAAAACCGAAAGGAGTCCTGACGATGAACGAGATCACTTACACGATGCAGGGGGATTATCTGCTCCCCGATCTGACAATGCCGGAGCAGCCGGAGCTGTCGATGGGCAGGTACGCCCGGATGCGGAAGAAGTTCCTGAAGGAGCATCACAAGGTACGCTACTACAACCTGCTGACGAGCTGCGCCCTGAACGAGCATCTGAACGACACGGAGCGCAGAGCGAACGAGATGGAACAGATGCTGACGGAGCAGATGGCAGCGTCGGAGGGCGTGACGGAGAATCTGAAAGCGACGGATATGATGAGCTGGGTTCGGAAGATGAACAGTATCCGGAGCCGGGTTCAGGAGATCGTGATGGCGGAGGTAATCTTCGCTTAGACTATTACGACCGAAGTCACGAGGATAAAAGCCTGCCGTTCTTTGGCGGCGATGATACGATTCGTGAAATCCTCGGCACCACGCCGCACCTGAAAGCAAGCAAAGACGAGATACGGGCATTCTTTGAAGCTACCGCTGATGAGAACGCCCGTATTTCTTATATCAAGCGCATTTTCAACAACGACTATACCGAGGTCATTCTGAGAGATGGACGGCGTGTGGGCTACAAGACCTATCAGAATGTGTTGCAGCTTTGGGAGGGCAGTTATCTCTCCCGCACAGCACAGAGCTTCTATGATTGGGGCGTAATTGCCCAGCATTTTGAAGCGATGCGGCTGCTTGGAGAGTTGCAGGACACGATGAAGCCGCTGCCATCCATTGACGGGCAGTTGAGCTTGATGACAGCAGGAGCAGAGGAACGAAAGCCCTCTGCTTTTACTTTCTCTCAGGAGATCATCGACGCTGTTCTCACCCGTGGCAGCGGCATCTCTGAGGGGAAAATGCGAATCTATGAGCAGTTCCAAAAGAGCCTGTCTGCAAAGGAAAACGCAGATTTTTTGAAAAATGAATACGGCTGGGGCGGCGTTTATCCCGCTATCACCGGCGCAGGAATTGACGAACAGCACGACGGCAAGGGCATCCGTATTTCTAAAGGCATCGGAAGCGATAAACCTCATATCGACCTGAAATGGAGTCAGGTGGAGAAGCGTATTGCCGAGCTGATAAAACTCGACCGTTACTTGAACCCCAAGGAAAAGGCACAGTACCCTGAGTGGCTGCAAAGGCAGGAAGAACGCCGTGCAGAGCTTGCCGAGGAACGAAGGAACAGAGAAATCTTGTCTACTGCACATTCAGAAAAGGCAGAGGCAAAAAATGAGCAATATGAGTACCATCTCGGCAGCACCGTCTATCTCGGCGCAAACGAATATGAAATCCTGTCCTTTGATGACGAGCGTGTGATGCTCTATGATACGCAGTTTCCGCTTTTCAACAAGGAAATGACGAGAGCCGAGTTCGACAGCAAGGTGCAGGAGAACCCGCTGAATGACCATTTGAAGGTCGCTAATAAACAGCCCGAAGAAAAGGCGGTTGAGTTCGACATAGGGATGGGCTATCTCGGCAACGGACTGACCGTTTGGAACCGTGCCGTGGAGGTCAATGGGGACTATCAGAACATTGCTCATATCTCCCCCGAAGGTGAGATCACCTTCTATGTGCAGGACTTGCCGCAGAGCGTTGTGGAGCGTATCAGACAGGCGGCAGAAAGAGAAAAGCCAAAGGATGCTGCTTTGCCGGAGTTCTATCAGGCGTATCTTAAAACCAAAGCAGACAATCCGAGTAGCCTTTTGCTCTATCAGGTGGGCGACTTCTTTGAAGCCTATGCCGATGACGCAGAGGTCGTCGGGACTGCTCTTGAGCTGACACAGACTACTCGTGCCAGTGGTCATAACACCCGTGTCCCTATGGTGGGATTTCCGCAGCACCGCTTGGAAACCTACCTTACAATGCTGACCGACAGAGGGTACGATGTAGAGGTCAACGCTTTGGAGGATGGCGAACGCATTACCCGCACCGTGGTTTCCACCACGAAGGAAGCACCCATCGAGTCCAAACCTATCGGCAGGATCGACTATCTCGGCACGGACGGCAAGGTCGGTGAAAGCATCGAGTACACCAGTCCTTATCAGTTCGAGAAGGACATCAAGGAGGAAAACTACTACGGTGTGCCGATGAGTATTGTTCTGTATAAGGACAAAGACGGCAACACGATTCCGCACGGTTTTATCGCACAGCTTGACCCACCGCCCAAGGGCTTTGAGATCATCGACAGCCCGTATTTGCCGGAAAATGCTCTGGACAAGGCGAAGCATCTCATTGATGATTTTTGCCGTGAGGAGTATCAGCGTGAGGACGGTGCGGATTACACCGACCTTACCAATGTAGGTATTGCCTATACCACCACAGAGGATGACAAGCACGAAATACAGGCAAGGGTCAATCTTGTGGATTTCCGCATCGAAACTCTTGCAGACGGCAAGGTCGTCCGAAGTGTGCAGTATTCGTCCATTGAAGAACTGACCGAAAAAGGACTGCAAGCACTGTCCTTTGACGACCTTGTTTATCTCTCCGAGGAAGAACTTGCACAGGTGGAAGCACCTCTTACCCCTGTTTGGGAGCATCCGAAGAAAAGCCGGGTGCAGACCTTTGATATTCATCCCGAAATCCCAATGGCAGACCGTCATACCTTTGACCTTGCTTCTCACGAGGTCGAGGAGGTCAACAAAAAGGAGCGTTTCCACCGCAACTATGCGGCGATCACCGTTCTGAAAAGGTGTCAGGAAGAAAACCGTTTCGCCACACCGGACGAGCAGATCATTCTTTCCAAGTATGTTGGCTGGGGCGGTATTCCCGAAGCCTTTGATGAGAGAGCAGGTTCTTGGCAGACAGAGTTCGGGATGCTGAAAAACATCCTGACACCGGAGGAATACGCTTCCGCAAGAGAAAGCACTCTGACCGCTTTCTACACGCCGCCAACGGTTATCAATGCCGTGTATAAGGTGATGAAACAGCTTGGATTCCGTGAGGGCAACATCTTGGAACCGTCCTGCGGCATCGGGCATTTTATCGGTATGCTTCCCGAAGAAATGAAGGAAAGCAAGATCTACGGTGTGGAGCTGGATACGGTTTCTGCCGGTATCGCACAGCAGTTATATCAAAAGTCCTCTATCGCCGCACAGGGCTTTGAGGAAACCAACCTCCCCGACAGCTTCTTTGATGCCGTTGTGGGGAATGTACCCTTCGGGGATTTCAAGGTTCCTGACAAGCGTTATGACAAGCACAAGTTCCTCATTCACGACTACTTCTTCGCCAAATCCTTGGACAAGCTCCGTCCGGGCGGCGTAATGGCTCTCATCACCAGCAAGGGTACGATGGATAAGGAAAACTCCGCTGTCCGAAAGTATATTGCTCAGCGAGCTGACCTGCTTGGTGCTATCAGGTTGCCGAACAACACCTTTAAGGGAAATGCCGGGACGGAAGTCGTTTCGGACATTCTTATTCTGCAAAAGCGTGACCGCATTGTGGATATAGAGCCGGATTGGGTACAGCTCGGCACGGATGAAAACGGTATCCTAATGAACAGGTACTTTGTTGAGCATCCCGAAATGATACTCGGAGAGATGAAAATGGTGTCGGGGCGTTTCGGTCCCGAAGCCACCTGCGTCCCTTACGAGGGGGCAGACCTTGCCGAGCAACTCGGTGAAGCCGTTTCCAATATTCACGGTGAGCTGACCGCATATGAGGTGGAGGATGAGCTTGCAGAGGAGGACAATTCCATTCCCGCAGATCCCACCGTCCGTAACTTCTCCTATACGGTGCTGGACGATAAAATCTACTTCCGAGAAAACAGTCGTATGGCTCCGGTGGAGGTATCGGCTACCGCAGAGAACCGCATAAAGGGCATGATCCGCATCCGTGATTCGGTCAGAAAGCTGATCGAATTGCAGACGGAGGATTACCCCGACTCGGAAATTAAAGCGGAGCAGGAGCGATTAAACGCTCTTTATGATACCTTTTCCAAGCAGTACGGACTTATCAACAGCCGTGCCAACATCTCCGCATTTTCGCAGGACAGCTCCTTTTCTCTGCTCTCGGCTCTTGAGGTCTTGGGCGATGAAGGTCAGCTTGAACGCAAGGCGGATATATTCTACAAGCGAACCATCAAGCCACACACCCCGGTCACTTCCGTAGATACCGCCAGCGAAGCACTTGCCGTTTCTATGGGCGAAAAAGCCCGTGTGGATATGGATTATATGTGCGAGCTGACCGGCAAGACCGAGGAAGAAATCTTTGCGGACTTGAAGGGCGTTATCTTTCTGAACCCGATGTACGGGTACGGCAATTCCACGCAGGCAAAGTACCTGATGGCAGACGAATACCTCTCCGGCAATGTCCGTGAAAAGCTGGTACTTGCCCGAAAGTCGGCGGAGCTTTACCCCGAAGATTACACCGTCAATGTGGAAGCACTGGAACGGGTACAGCCGAAAGACCTGACCGCCAGCGAGATCGCTGTTCGGCTTGGTGCTACTTGGCTGCCGACCGAAATTGTCGAACAGTTTATGTTTGAGTTCTTGGGAACACCGAGGTACGCACAGTGGAACATCAAGGTTCATTTCTCTGCCTATACCGGCGAGTGGAATATTGAGGGCAAGTCCTATGACCGCAGCAATGTGAAGGCATACAGCACCTACGGTACGGGGCGCATCAACGCCTATAAGATCATCGAGGAAACACTGAACCTGAAGGATGTCCGCATCTTCGACTATGTAGAGGACGCAGACGGCAAAAAGAAAGCCATTCTGAACAAGAAGGAAACGGCAATCGCACAGGCAAAGCAGGAGCTGATCAAGCAGGGCTTTCAGGATTGGGTCTGGTCTGACCCTGAGCGCAGAGAACGGCTCTGCCGCCTTTACAACGATAAATTCAACAGCCTGCGTCCCCGTGAGTACGATGGAAGCCACATCGTTTTCAGTGGTATGAACCCGGAAATCGAGCTTCGGGAACACCAAAGAAATGCGGTGGCGCACATCCTATACGGCGGCAATACGCTGCTTGCACACGCCGTGGGCGCGGGGAAAACCTTCGAGATGGTTTCGGCGGCGATGGAGTCCAAACGGCTCGGATTGTGCAGTAAATCCCTGTTTGTCGTACCCAACCACCTCACTGAGCAGTGGGCATCGGAGTTCTTACAGCTCTATCCCTCAGCCAACATTTTGGTGGCAACGAAGAAAGACTTTGAAACCAAGAACCGCAAAAAGTTCTGCGGCAGAATTGCCACCGGCGATTACGATGCCATCATTATCGGGCATTCGCAGTTCGAGAAAATACCGATGTCCATTGAACGGCAGCGGGCGATCCTCGAACAGCAGCTTGATGAGGTAACGGAGGGCATTGCGGAATTGAAAAAGAACCGTGGAGATAACTTCTCCGTAAAACAACTGGAGCGCACAAAGAAATCTGTCAAGCAGAAGCTCGATAAGCTCAACGACCAATCCAAAAAGGATGATACAGTGACCTTTGAGGAGTTGGGTGTGGACAGACTTTTCATTGATGAGAGCCACTACTATAAGAATCTGTTCCTCTTTACTAAGATGCGGAATGTAGGCGGCATCGCCCAAACCGAAGCGATGAAATCCAGTGACCTCTTTATGAAATGCAGGTACTTGGACGAGTTGACCGGAGGGCGTGGGGTAGTGTTTGCGACAGGAACGCCGATCTCCAATTCAATGGTCGAGCTTTACACCATTCAGCGGTACTTGCAGTACAACACTCTTGTTCAGAACAACTTGCAGCACTTCGATGCCTGGGCTTCCACTTTCGGAGAAACCATTACGGCAGTAGAACTAACACCCGAAGGAACGGGATACCG
>OHHH01000576.1_pt1 | contig 13050 bp, 8 predicted proteins | sample 1567951 | NCBI WGS metagenome assembly OHHH01 (sample SAMEA3879550, study PRJEB24766) | human gut metagenome | biome: human-associated habitat; feature: feces | place: USA | collected 1985/1987 | reverse complement strand
ATTTTCAATAAATGAAGATATATTGTTATTAACATAACACAGATTTACATTATCCACATTATCAAAATACCCGTTAATTATTACCGACGGTATGGTTATTTCTTTAAGCAGGTTGATATTTTCTTCAATGGAATATGTAAGGAAATCGTGTCCATCAATTATTATTCCTGAAAAATTTTCGCTTAAATAACGTTCGAGCATATTTTTTTTTGCAGTTTCATCCTGATTACAGCAGGCGATAGCAGTTTTGTATCCGCTTTTGTATAATGAATCGCTTAAATAGGTGATTTTATCTGCCATATCACCACTGTCTGTACCTGAACACATATAAACAATCGTATTATTGGTATGCCTGCTGTAATCGCTTTTTTTAATAAAATTATTATCTTCGATAATCTTTTGGACTCTGTCCCTTGTAGATTTACTGACTTTTTTATCATTATTGATTACTCTTGAAACGGTAGCGATTGATACGCCGGCTTTGTCTGCAATGTCATATATATTCACATCAATCTCTCCTTGTTTTACTAAGTCTTACATTATTATGTTTTATTCCTACAAAAAAAGCAAGAAAATATATATTTATTATGGTCATTTTTGTAAAAAAGTGTTAATATTAACTTCGGTTATACCGATAAAAAATACATAAGTATAATTATGTACATTTGGAGGTTTTTAATGAAATTTCTTAATCTTATAAAAAAACACTGGAAAGCGTCATCAGCACTCGTTGCTATAGTAATTCTAACCGTTATATTTGTAGTAATTGTTAAGGCAAGTACGGTACAGCTTACAGTTAATCTTGCAAGTATTAATTTCACAGAAGGTCAGAATTCACAGGCAATTACAGCCAGTGTAGCTTTAAATCTTGACAATGATGCCGGAATCGTAGGATGGAACTGGTCCATGAATGATCCGGAAGTTGCAACGGTAAGTAATAATGAAGGAGCCGGTATGGTATATTCCAAAGGAGCCGGAAAGACTAACCTTGTTGTTAAGTATTCATTAACGGATGGAACAAGCGCAAGTAAATCTGTTCCCGTCACAGTTCCTCTTGTTGTTAATTACAGTTCCATAAACGGTATACTTACAGCCGGAGCATATGGAACCGTTACATGTAATGCTGCATCTACCAAGAATGTAGAATGGTCTTCATCTAACAGTAGCGTTGTATCTGTTGCAAAAGATGTGGGACAGTCTCATAACGGAGGGGTAGCTACAATTACGGCAGTAAGCGGAGGAACCGCTACAATAACAGCTTCAATACCTTCTGATTCTTTATCTTACAGTTTTCAGATAACAGTAGGTGTATCTATTATTGATGATGAAATCACTGTTAATCAGAATGAATCAAAAACAATTGCCACAAACAGCAATTCAGCTTCTGATGTATACTGGTGGACAGACGATCCGGAAGTTGCAACAGTAAGCAATGGTATTGTACAGGGTATATATGCCGGTACAACAACAGCATATGCAAGCTGTAAAGAGGGTGATTATTCAGGTAATGCAGGTGATTCTATTACGGTAAAGGTACCTTATGTTGTAAATTCACCAAACACAACAGTTCTTGTGGGTGATAAGTTATCTTTTACAACATCTGCCAAACCATCTGAGGTTAATTATGCTTCAAGCAATAATAATATAATATATTATGACCAGACAACAGGTATGTTCAATGCCGTAGGAACAGGAACAGCCGATATTTCCGTTACATGGCGTGGCGATACAAGAACGGTTACCGTAAGCGTCATTGATGGTATCTCTCTTTCCACATCAGAGATTTCCCTTAACATTGGTGATTCCCAGAAAGTAACAGCTACAGTTACCAATACAACAACCCCTGTACATTGGTCAATCGCAGATCCTGCTGTTGCATCTTTCAATGTTGAAGATGACGGACTTACAGTAACAGTTACCGCATTGTCACAGGGCAACACAGGATATACAACATTAATTGCATCCCAGGAAATTAACGGTGTCGTCAAGACATATTCCTGCCGTGTCAATGTACTTAATCCTGTAAACAGTCTGGCACTTTTGTATAATGGTGCCCAGATTACCAAAGAAATTTCTATTGAAAAAGGCAATAGTATATATATCACCGCATTTTTAAACCTTGGTGAGTCAACAGTTCCTGATAATACCAAACTCAGCTGGGTATCATCGGACAACGGAATCATTTCAGTAACTCCTGCTACAACAGAAGGACAGCAGCAGTTAGCTGAAATCAAGGCAGTATCAGGCGGTAAGGCAACCGTAACAGTCGTATCCGATGACGGTTTGTTTATTGCAACTGCTGATTTCTATGTAACAGAAGGTGTTACAGGAATCTATCTTGACAAAGAAAGTGTTACGGCACAGATGTCTTTGGAAAAGTATCAGTTAAAAGCAACTATAACCCCTGAGACGGATGGTGTTGATAATACTGTTATATGGTCCTCTCTTAATCCTGCGGTTGTTACCGTTGACCAGAACGGACTTGTAACATTTGTAGGTCCGGGTGAGACTTATGTAAGTGCGACATCCGCAGCCGACACAAGCAAGGTTGCTTATTGTAATTTCATAATTACCCAGCAGGTAGAGGGTGTAAGTATGGATTTTAAGTCGATTACAATGAATGTTGGTGATGAAAACAGACTTACTTATGTGATTACACCTGACAATGCATCTAATAAAAATGTTACTTTTTCTTCATCTAATGAAAATGTTGTTAAAGTTGATAATACAGGGATGGTTACAGCTGTTTCAAGCGGCAGCGCAACCGTAATTATACAGACCGAAGACGGCGGTTATATTGATATGACCAATATTACCGTTTTACAGCCGGTAAAAGAAATTGTTCTTTCACAGACCGAAATGACCGTAAAGAAAGGTACAATATTCTGGCTGAATGCAACTGTACTTCCTGAAACTTCCGATAATAAGAAGATTACATGGAATACTTCCGATAAATCACTTGCCACAGTTGATCCTGACGGAAAGGTAACAACGCTAGCCGTAGGAACTGTTACAATCTCTTGCGTAAGTGAGGACACCGGTGTTGTTGCATATTGTGTTGTTGAAATTACAGAGCCGGTTACAGGGCTTACGTTAAATTCTTACCATGAAGAAATTGTAAAAGGAACAAGATTCGTTATTGTACCTACAGTTCTTCCTGTTGAAGCACCGGATAAGAGAGTGACTTATGTATCAAGTGATCCTGAAATTGCATCAGTTGATGAAAATGGTGTTGTTACAGGTCTAAAGGGCGGAAGCTGTGAGATTATTGTAACAACCGTTGAAAGTTCACTTAAAGCAACCTGTACAATACAGGTAAAAGAATATGTATCTTCCATTGAGATACACAATGCAAAAGAGATTATGAATATCGGTGATACATTGCAGCTCAGTGCAGATGTACAGACAGAAAGTGCATCTAACAGAAAGGTAATTTGGTCAACAAGCAATTCAGGTATTGCAACTGTAGACCAAAGCGGTAAAGTAACAGGCATTACTCCGGGAACTGTAGTTATTACAGCACTTGCAGCTGACGGAAGCGGGGTAAGTGCTTCAGTTGCAATAAGGGTTATCAATCCTGTAACTTCTATTACATTAAGTGAAGGTAAAATCACCATATATGTCGGTGATACACATAATATAGTAGCAACAATCCATCCTGAGAATGCGTCTATTAAGGGAATTGAGTGGACATCGGATGACCCAACAATAGCAAAAGTATATTCGGATGGTGATGTTGTTGGTGTAGCACCCGGAAGAACAATTGTAAATGCCACCTCAACCGATACTAACGAGGTTGTTGCACATTGTACGGTAATTGTCAAACCTATTATAAATGCATCATCTATTTCAATTAATTCATCGGAAATTATTATGCTCAAAGGTAAGACAAGGAAACTTACTGCAAGATTATACCCGCTTAATTCCAATGAAGGAGTCAACTGGCTGTCAACAGATACATCCGTTGTACAGGTTGATGCAAACGGCAATATTGTAACAGTAGGTGCCGGTTCGTGTGATGTTGTTGCATACAGTTCTTCAGGAACTGTTGAGGATCATTGTACGATATATTCTATTGCTATGAGCCATACAGATCTTAAGATGGAACAGTATGATACATTTAACCTGTATGTAGATGGAGCTCCTAGAAAGGTGTCATGGAGAACATCTAACCCAAGGATTGCATCAGTTACACAAAATGGTGTGGTAACAGGACGTATGCCTGGAGAATGTACAATTACGGCAACAATTGACGGCAAGACTGTATCTTGTTTCGTTAAGATATATGCTGTAGATCCCGGCAAATTTATAAACCGCAGAAAATAATTCCTTAACAAAAACTTAAATATTTACCTTGTTGATTTTACATAAGTGCTATGCTATATTTAGGCTAATGTTAATTAGCAAGAGGAGATTATTATGAATGACGATTTTAATATGGAAGATGAATTAGCCAATTCAATTGCACAGATTATAGACGAAGAAACATCAGAAGCAGAAGATATGTACAGGGATAAGCTTGACAGTAAAGCCAATAAGACTGAACCTGCGGATGAAGATGACGATGATTATGAAGATGACGATAATAACAATAACAAGCGCAAGTTGTTTATAATCATAGGAGCAGTAGCAGTTTCCGTTATATTAATTGTGACAGCAATTGTATTTTTACTCAAATCCGCTGTTAATAAGAGTAAGAACAATTACGGATATTACCAGAACCTCGCATACGAGGCGAAAGATACCGATAAAGATTATGACAAAGCAGTAGAATATTTTAATAAAGCTTTGAAATATAAAGATACTCTTTTGAAGAATGAAAATGTTACGGTAGACGGTAAATCTGTTAAATCATCGGAAATTCTTGTAAAAGATATGCTTAATCTCAGGGATTGTTATGATAAATTAGGCAAGACAGATGAAGAAATTACAATCCTTAATGAAGCCCTTACTTATGACAGCGTTAATACCAATGTTATATATTATCTTATTCAATTGTACGGAGATAACAAGAATTACAAATCTATGTCAGAACTTTACGATACAGTAAGTGCCGATGAGAATGTAACTAAAGATGTATTAAGCCTTTTTAAGAATTATGCATGTCAGGATCCTGTTATCACACCTGCCGAAGGTGATTATTCAAAGAGTCAGACAGTAGGTTTTTTGCAGGTTAACGGATGTAAGATTTACTATACAATGGATGGCAGTGACCCTGTTAAAAATGGAAGTCTTTATACTCAGGATATTACCCTTGATAAAGAAGGAACTTATGAATTTAAGTATTATATGACTAATGAATACGGATTTAAGTCCGATATTTTTACTACAAAATATACAATTACATTTAAGGCACCTGACGGACCTAAGATAACTCCTGCAAGTGGTTCTTATTCAACATCATCCGAGCAGCGTATAGTTGTTGGAAATATTCCTACCGGTGCTAAGGCATATTATGAAATATCCCATGATGGAGCCGTTACACCTACAGCAGACAGTACAGAGTATACTGAACCTGTTGTTATGCCTGAGGGAAGCTTTTTCTTCTCTGTTATTATTATTGATGAAAACGGTCTATCAAGTAATGTTGTTACTAACACATACACTTTGAAGAAAGTTGATAAATTTGATTCAAGTGCGGCTGAACAGCTGATATGGTCTACACTAATTAAGAACAAAGTAATTAATGATAACCATAAGACAGAAGAAGATGGGCTTTTTGAAATGACATATAATTCCAAAAAGTCAATAAATGGTAAGAGTATCTGGCTATTTTCTGTAAGTATTGATGATGAAAAACAGGATTATTTTTATGGATGTGATTCAGCGTCAGGTGATATTTACAAAATAACTGAAAAAGAAGGTAAATTTGAGTTTAGTGAATTAACTTACAAATACAAACAATAAATACCAAAAAGATAACTTAAGGGTCGTCATATTAATGACGGCCTTTATTTTTTACCGCGAAAAATAATGTTTTAATGTTTTTTTATTTATTTTTGAAAAAAATTATTGAAATAAACCTTATGAATGTATACTATGTTATGGAGATTATTTTTTGGAGGTGTACTATGTACAAAATACTCAAAGCTGAAAAACTGGCTGATAAGATATATCTTATGGATGTTGAAGCTCCACGTGTTGCCAAATCATGTGAGCCTGGTCAGTTTATTATAGCAAAGCTAGATGAAAAAGGTGAAAGAATTCCTCTCACAATTTGTGATTATGATAGAGAAGCAGGAACAGTTACTATCGTATTCCAGACAGTAGGTGCTTCCACAACTAAGATGGCAGAATTACAGGCAGGAGATTCTCTGGAAGATTTCGTAGGACCTCTCGGATGTGCTTCTGATTTAATTGATGAAGATATAGAAGAATTAAAGAAAAAGAAAATTCTTTTTGTTGCCGGCGGTGTAGGAACAGCACCTGTATATCCACAGGTTAAATGGCTCCATGCACACGGTATAGATGCAGACGTTATTGTAGGTTCCAAGACTAAGGATTTATTAATCCTTGAAAAAGAAATGGAAGCTGTTGCAGGCAATCTTTATGTAACAACCGATGACGGAAGCTACGGAAGAAGCGGAATGGTAACAGATACAATTAAATATCTTGTTAACGAAAAAGGCATTAAGTATGATCATTGCGTGGCAATCGGACCAATGATTATGATGAAATTCGTATGTCTCCTTACAAAAGAGCTTGAGATTCCTACAGTTGTCAGCCTTAACCCAATAATGGTTGATGGAACAGGTATGTGTGGTGCATGCCGTGTACAGGTAGGTTCAGAAATTAAGTTTGCATGTGTAGACGGTCCGGAATTTGACGGACATCTTGTTGATTTTGACCAGTCAATGAAGAGACAGCTTATGTATAAGACAGAAGAAGGCAGAGCTATGTTACGTCTTACAGAAGGCAACACACACAAAAATGGCGGCTGCGGCTGTGGAGGTAATTAAGAATGGTAGACGTTATGAAGAAAGTTCCTGTAAGAGAACAGAACCCGGAAGTAAGAGCAAAGAACTTTGAAGAAGTTTGTCTTGGATATAATGAAGAAGAAGCAATGGCTGAAGCTTCAAGATGTTTAAATTGTAAGAATGCAATGTGTGTCAAGGGATGCCCTGTATCAATTAACATTCCTGCATTCATTCACGAAGTTAAGGAAGGTAATTTTGCTGAAGCATATAGAATTATCAGCGAATCATCAGCACTTCCTGCTGTATGCGGACGTGTATGCCCACAGGAGACACAGTGTGAAGGCAAGTGCATCCGTGGAATCAAAGGTGAAGCAATTGCAATCGGTAAGCTTGAAAGATTCGTAGCTGACTGGGCAAGAGAGAATGGAATTTCCCCAGAAGCACCTAAAGAAAAGAAAGGCAAAAAGGTTGCAGTTATTGGTTCAGGTCCTTCAGGACTTACATGTGCCGGCGATCTTGCCAAGATGGGATATGACGTAACAATTTTTGAAGCATTACATAAAGCAGGCGGTGTACTTGTATATGGTATTCCTGAATTCCGTCTTCCTAAGGAAACAGTTGTTCAGGCTGAAGTTGAAAACGTTAAAAAACTTGGTGTTAAGATTGAGACTAACGTAATTGTAGGTAAGTCAGTCAGAATAGATGAGTTAATGGAAGATGGATACGAAGCTGTATTTATCGGTTCAGGTGCCGGACTTCCAAGATTTATGGGTATACCGGGAGAAAATGCCAACGGCGTATTCTCAGCTAATGAATACCTTACAAGAAGCAACTTAATGAAGGCTTTCAAGGACGAATATGATACACCTATCGTAGCAGGTACCAAGGTAGCTGTAGTCGGTGGCGGTAACGTTGCCATGGATGCTGCAAGAACAGCGTTAAGATTAGGTGTAGAAGTCCATATCGTATACAGAAGAGGCGAGGATGAGCTTCCTGCAAGAGCAGAAGAAGTACATCATGCAAAAGAAGAAGGAATCATCTTCGATTTATTAACTAACCCAACAGAAATTCTTGTAGATGAGAAGGGATGGGTTAAGGGAATGAAATGTATCAGAATGGAGCTTGGCGAGGCTGATGCTTCAGGAAGAAGAAGTCCTGTAGAAGTACCTGGTTCAGAATTTGAAATGGAACTTGATACAGTAATCATGTCACTTGGTACAAGCCCTAATCCGCTTATTTCTTCAACAACCAAAGGTCTTGATATTAACAAAAGAAAATGTATCATTGCTGATGAAAATAACGGACAGACCTCTAAAATCGGTGTATTTGCCGGTGGTGATGCTGTTACAGGTGCCGCAACAGTTATTCTTGCCATGGGTGCAGGTAAAGCTGCTGCCAAAGGTATTGACGAATATCTCAGTGCAAAATAAAAATAAATTATTTAAGAAGTCTCCCATTGTTATGGGGGACTTCTTGTGTTATTATCACATTATGAAAATCAAAATAATATGCGTAGGAAAAATAAAAGAAAAATTTTATACAATGGCAATAGATGAATATGCCAAAAGGCTTTCAAGATACTGTAAACTTGAAATAATCGAGGTTGCTGACGAAAAGACCCCTGATGGCTGTAGCGAAGTTGTGGAGGCGCAGATTAAGGCAAAAGAGGGTGAACGAATTAACAATGCAATTAAAGAAGATGACTATGTTATCTCCTTAGCCATTAACGGCACTAAGCTTGACTCCGTTGCTTTTGCTGATAAAATCGAAAAACTTGGTGTGAACGGCGTAAGCTCAATCGCATATATTATAGGCGGTTCGCTGGGACTTGATAATAATATCTTAAAAAGAAGCGATTACAAGCTCAGCTTTTCTGATATGACATTTCCCCACCAGCTTATGCGGGTAATTCTTTGCGAGCAGATATACAGGTGCTATAGGATTATTAACGGGGAGCCGTATCATAAGTAAGAGTGCGAGGAAAAACTATTATTGATATATGAATGAATAAATCGATCGTACTAAGGCATACTATAAAAAAAACTTGATTTCAAAATTGGCATATGATAGACTGTTAACCATGAGATTTTCGTGATATAGAATTTCTATGTTTGGTTATTGAAATTTAGTAACTGGGGTGGTAGAATATAATTGGAAAGAATGAAAAATACAATTTAGCGAACAAGGAGGAGGGACAAAAGATGGCTGTGTTAGCAAAACCAATTAATAGAATAGCTGTTATAAAAGAGAAAGAATCCCAAAAATTTGTGCGTGAATTTAATGAAAATAAAGTATCAAAAGATTTTTTAGATTCTTGTAAGAAAGCTGGTAAATTATTTGGCAAAAGAAAATAAGAATATGCATAAACATTTAATGTATTTTAATCCTGATGTAATGTCGTTAGAACAATCACATCAGGATTTTTCATCTAAAATGGGATGCTTTAACGCAGGGGAAGGTTATGAGAATTTTAATGATTTTATAACTTCTGAAGCTGATGAATATAAGCAAGCCGGTGATGGTGTGACCTATGTTGTCTGGAACGTATTATATGACAAGAATAATGTTGAGACTGAAAGAGAAATAGTTGCATATTATACGTTAGCTGCAACAGCAATACCATATGAAGATAGAATAAGACGTGACGAGGAGGAGGCAAAGGAAATTGGAGAGGAGTTTGATATAGAAATATGTGGAATTTCAGCAATTGAAATAAAAATGTTTGCTGTGAGTGAGAAATATCAGGACGTGTTCTTTGAATATGATGGTGAAAATCTTCCGGTTTCTGCATGGATTATGCGTAATATTATAGATTATGCACACTCATTACTAAATAATGTACTCGGTTTTAAAGCATTATTTTTACATTCACTGCCTGAGGCAGAAACCTTTTACAAAGCCAACGGATTTAATCCTGTAGAAATTAATATGCAGCCACTTCATTGTGTTGATTCGGAATATAAATCAATGTATTTGACATTAAAAGAAGTACATATGAATTATGATGATTAGGTCTATTCCCCACAAAAATATTGATTTAATTCCTAAAATATATTACAGTATAATCATAGAAAGGTAATATGTGAATATTAACAGACACAGGGAGGAAATTATGAGTTACATAGAGTTAAAAGACGTTAAAATCTATAAAATGGGAGAAGTTAATATTAATGCCCTTTCAGGTGTTAATTTCTCTGTGGAAAAAGGAGAATTTGTAATAATCGCAGGTGCCAGCGGTGCAGGAAAAAGTACCATCCTTAATATCCTGGGAGGCATGGATACGCCCACATCGGGAGAGATTATTGTAGACGGCTGCAATATCAGTAATTACAATGCCAGACAGCTTACTACATACAGAAGATATGATATAGGCTTTGTTTTCCAGTTTTACAATCTGGTACAGAATCTTACCGTAAGGGAAAATATCGAAATGGCAACACAGATTTGTAAAAATCCTCTTGATATCGATGAAGTAATAAAAGCTGTAGGACTCGAAGAACGTAAGACCAACTTTCCTGCACAGCTTTCAGGCGGTGAACAGCAGCGAGTGGCAATAGCGAGAGCACTTGCAAAGAACCCTAAGATACTACTTTGTGACGAACCTACGGGAGCACTTGATTATAATACAGGTAAATCAATTTTAAAGCTTCTATATGATACCTGCCGTGAAAGAAATGTAACGGTAATAGTAATTACCCACAATCTGGCACTTACGGCAATGGGCGATAAAGTAATAAAGGTAAAGAATGGACTTATATCGGAAATCGAAATCAACGAAAATCCTATACCTGTAGAAAGGATTGAGTGGTAATGAAGAAAGCATTGATAAAAGATACCTTCAGGGAAATTAAAAATAGCTTCGGCAGATTCATATCGATTTTTGGTATTGTGCTTGTAGGTGTGGCTTTCTTTACAGGCGTAAAATCGTCGGCACGATATATGAAATACTCGGCGGATACATACTTTGACAACAACAATCTTTTTGATTTAAAGATGTATTCCAATGTTGGATTTGACGATGCGGATATAGAAAAACTTGGCAAAACAGAGGGCATAGACAGGATAGAGGGTGTTACAAGCATTGATGTAATTACCAATGTCCATGATAATGATGAGACTGTACAGATATTTTCCTACGATTTCTCATCAGACGATAACCTCAATAAAATAACATTGACAGAGGGCAGGTTCCCCAAAAATCCCGGAGAATGTGTTATTAGGGACTACGGAATTGCGAGAGAACCCATAGAGCTTGGAACAGAACTTGCAATTAAAGACGATAACCTTAAGAATACCTCATATAAAGTTGTAGGAAAGGTCTCAACACCATACTACCTGTCATATCAATATGACACAACAACCGTAGGAAGCGGTAAAATTTCCGATGTCCTTTTCATATCAGAAGATGAATTTACAGGTGACAGATATACAGTCCTTTTTGCTACAGTTAAAGGTGCAAAAGATGAATATTGCTACGGTGATACGTATTTTGATATTGTTACACCTGTTAAAGAAAAAGTAATTGAAAATGCAGATGATCTTTCTGAAAAATATGCCATGCTTGGCGGTTATACTTTTTACGCTCTTGACAGAAATTCCCATTATTCCTTTGTGGATTATAAGAACTGTGGAGACAGAATGGATGCAATAGCCAAAGTATTTCCGGCATTCTTTTATCTCGTGGCAGCTCTTGTATGTCTCACAACCATGACAAGAATGGTTGATGAACAGCGAGGCGGAATAGGTACCTTAAAAGCACTTGGATATAATAAAATAAGCATTGCAGGCAAATACATAACCTATGCACTTTTGGCATCTTTAGCAGGAGGAGTGCTTGGATGTGTGCTTGGACTTTTAACTTTCCCAAGAATTATATTTAACGCATGGAATGTTGTATATACTGTGGCAGATTTTACAGAAGTTCCCCAGATTTCCATGTGCGTGCTTGCTATTATGATTGCGGTTCTTATAAACGTACTTGCAACATTTGCTTCATGCTTCTCAATGCTTACAGAGACTCCGGCATTGCTTTTAAGACCTAAGTCACCTAAGAATGGGAAAAAAGTATTTATAGAGCATATACCATTTATCTGGAAGCATTTTAACTTCACGAAGAAAGTAACCGCAAGAAATATTTTACGTTATAAAAAGAGATTTTTTATGACTATAACGGGAATTGCAGGATGTACGGCGCTGATACTTGCAGGTTTCGGTATAAAAAACAGTATTTCAAAAGTTACGTCTGACCAGTATGGAACTATTTTTGCCTATGATATTGCAGGTGAATTCAGTGAAGCGAGTGACAAAGACTCCTTTTATGATGAATATAAAGAAAATAAGAATATCAAAGACATTTATATTATGACATCCCATATGGGAACCGCTAAAAAAAGCGAATCAGAGGATACCACTAAAAATGTGACGATTGTCAGTGTTGATGACGGAAAAAGGTATTCCGGTTTTACAGGTCTTACATATCACACAAGCAAAGAAACTGCGGTTATTCCTGAAGACGGTGCCTTGGTAACTTATAAATTGGCAAAAGATTTTAATCTTAAAGAAAATGACAACGTATCAGTAACCATTGATGACCGGACCTATGAATTTAAAATAGCCGGAATTGTTGATATGTATGTAGGCCAGTATGTATTTGTAAATGACAGATATTATAAAGAAGTAACAGGCAGCGAACCTGATAAAAATTATTTTATCGCCAATTTAAACATTGAAGGCGATAAAGAACAGCAGGCCTTTGGTACGGAAATGATAAAAAAATACGGTATAAAATCAATTTCGTATTATAACAGTATTTCCTCTGATTTTAATGATACAATATCTTCACTCAGCATAATTACCGTAATTCTCATTATATCGGCAGGCCTTTTAGCATTTGTCGTATTATATAATCTTATAAATGTTAATCTATCAGAGAGAATACGAGAAATTGCCACTATAAAAGTCCTTGGCTTTTATGATAAAGAGGTTGCCAATTATGTATACAGGGAAAATATTATTTTAAGTATAATAGGTGCAATTATCGGACTTGGACTTGGCAAAATACTTCATAGTTATATAATGACCGTAATTGAAATGGATGATGTGATTTTTCCAAAGATGATTTTCTGGTATTCAT
>OHHH01000573.1_pt1 | contig 13090 bp, 10 predicted proteins | sample 1567951 | NCBI WGS metagenome assembly OHHH01 (sample SAMEA3879550, study PRJEB24766) | human gut metagenome | biome: human-associated habitat; feature: feces | place: USA | collected 1985/1987 | reverse complement strand
GCCGGCATGCCTCGACAAGAGCGTTCCCGGCGGCGTTGCAATGGTCTATTTTGCCATGAGCCTTTGCCTTGTGCTTTTTGGATATTGCCGCGGCGTTGTTCTCCGCGCCATGCTCTTTATAGGCAGAAACACGCTCGTGCTGCTTCTTTTCTCTCCCGTCTTCACCGTGCTTGCCAAAATCTATCAGCCCGCACTCCTGCGCATTGAGCACACGGGGATGCTTTTCCTTGCCGTCTCGCTGGCGTTTGCCGTTGCCGGGTGCCTGCTCATTGCCGCAATAATGGACAGGCTGGGCATATCACGGTTTTTCTTCGGGAAAGTCAAGGTGTTGCAGTAATAAGGCGGCAGTGCGTCCTATGCTACGCAACTTCCATTCTGTTACTTTCCGTGTATATTTTATTACGGTTTGGAACCGATATCTTTTGCCCTCCGAAAGATGCCCTTTCGGAGGCTGAAAGGTGGCTTCTTGCATTGCAAAAGCTTACCTTTTACAATCCGGGAGATCATGGTTCCGGATTGTAAGAATAGCGTTTGTTCGACATAATACAATGAGGGTGTGTCAAATTTCTCATACAGTGCCAAGTAGGGACATATTCTTGTATTTGTCCGCCAAACATCCATTGAATATCAAGATGTTACAAACGGACAAATACAAGAATATGTCCCTACAGGTTGGAAGAGTTGAAACTTGACACACCCTCAATATAAATATATGACTTGCTTATATCTTAACTCACTCTAAGAATATTGTTCTTAAATCAAGATTGATGCAGTCTTCGGACGGGATGTCCGGTTTAAGGATATTATTCAGGCTGGCTGTGGCACGTTATCCCAGTACAATGTTCTCGACATCCACAGACTCATGCAGGAACATCTGTGCCGATTCCTTGAAGCGGTCGGTGTTTTCCGTTGTAAGATAATTGCAGGTGCCGCCCTTCGAACAGCGCCTTTCCATCTCGGGATGGCGGGTGAGATAGTCGGCGAGGCTTTCGGCCACGATCTCGCCCTGGCATACGACGCGTGCGTGAGAGGGCACGGCGGCGCGGATTTTGTCGTAGAGGATGGGGAAATGGGTGCATCCGAGGAGCACGGTGTCGATGTCGTGGCGCCGGGCGAAGAGGCTGTCGATATATTTGCGCACGAAATAGTCGGCGCCGGGGCTGTCGGCCTCGTGGTTTTCGACTATTGGGACCCACATGGGGCAGGCCTGCGATGTGGTGGTGAACGAGGGGTAGAGCTTGGCAATCTCCATGTCGTAGCTCTGCGAGCGCACGGTGCCGAGTGTGCCGAGGACGCCGATGTTGCCCGAGGCGCTGAGCTCGCCGAGGCGTTCGACGGTGGGGCGGATCACGCCGAGCACGCGCCGCGTGGGGTCGATCTCCAGCAGGTCGTGCTGCTGGATGCTGCGGAGCGCTTTGGCCGAGGCGGTGTTGCAGGCCAGGATTACGAGGGGGCATCCGCGCTCGAAGAGGAAGCGGACGGCCTGGAGGGTGAAGCTGTAGACCACGTCGAACGAGCGCGGGCCGTAAGGCGCGCGGGCGTTGTCGCCCAGATAGATATAGTCGTAGCCGGGAAGTCGCCGGCGTATCTCCTTGAGGATGGTGAGGCCGCCGTAGCCTGAGTCGAACACCCCGATGGGGCCGCATGTCGATAGTTCGTGATTCATTGCAGTTGCAAATTTAAGAAGTAGTTTTCTTTAATCAAAACGGATGCGATTCAAAACTGCGGAAACGGCGCCTGTCAAAGATACCCGTCAAGGGGAAGACGATACCGGCTCGGAGCGGCGGTTTCTTGCTGCCGGAAATCATATGATTGATGGTAATTGGTTGATATATTGTGTTCAAGGTTGTCGGCGGCTGGAAGCCGCCGCTCCTAACGGCGCCTGACGTTAACCTTGGCAGAGGCTGATGCCCGGAGCGCCTGATCCGGCTTTCGGATTGGGCCGGGGCGTGAAAACGAGGGCACCCCGGAGCATACGCGGGTGGGCGTATTGTTCCGGGGTGCCGGTATGGGGGTTCGGCGGCGCCGGGGGGGGGCGCCGGCCTCGGGGGATTACTCGGAGAGGTCTTCGAGGGCGATGGCGCCGTTGTAGGAGCCGGTGATGGTGTGGCCGTAGCCGTCGGCTACATTGAATGTGAAGGCGTAGGTGCCGTCGCCGTTGTTGGTGACGTTGATGGTGCCGGTCTGCATTGCTGCTTCGAGGGTCTTGCCGGTGAAGAAGTACCATGATCCGCCGAATGCGCCGTAGGTGGGATCGTAGACGCCGCTGAGGGCAGTGCCTACTTCATAGTCGTCGGCTGTCATAGCGTCGATGAGGGTGTAGGTGCCGGAGGGGATGCCGGTGTTGCTGCCGGGGGTGACGTTGAGGCCGAACATCACGCAGGGAGCGTTGCCGAAGTTTTCGTAGAGGTCGTAGTCGGCGCCGGCGATCATTACCATATAGTGGTCGGATGTTTCGGTGTAGGCTTCGCCATAGTATAAAGCCAAGCCCTGGGTGAGGTCGCTGACGGTGACGTTTTCCGTGAGGTTGCTCATTTTGCCTTCACCGGAGCGGTTGTAGATGTTGAGGTGGCCGATATAGATGAAGTTGTAGGTCGACTGGTCGTCGAGGGTGAGGTCGCCTTCGATTGTGGTGACGCCGTTTTCGGTGCTGACGGCCAGAGTTGCGGCTGTGATCACATAGTCGGTCGATGAGCCGTTGGCGTATTTGGTGACATACGATTCGTCGTCCTGGACGTTGATGGTGTACTCAGCGTAAGAGCCGTCGGTATCGGTGTTGTATGTTCCGTCGGCGAGTGAGGGCTGGTCGGGGTTAGCGGCGAGGACGGTGTTGAAGTCGATGCAGATGATGTCGCCGTTGCCGGTGTAGTCCTCTTCCATGTCGTCCCATTCGAGGTTGTTGGACATGAAGTTGATGAAGAGGTTGCCGGTGCCGACGCCGTAGTAATCGGCCTTATAGTAGCCCTCGTTGGTCATATCTGTTGTGAGGCCCGGCACTACGGGATCGATCGAAGGACCGCCGGGGTTGTTGGGGTTGTTGTCGTTGTCATCGCTGCACGATGCGAAGCCCATGAGGACTGCGGAGCAAAGTGTCAGCTTTAAAAGAGTTTTCAGTTGCATTTTGGCTTGTTGTTTTTTGATTAATGTTTCTTTGTGTGCGCAAAGATACATATTTTTGTTGAAATATGCACAACAAACTTAATGCTTAATATTCGGGATAGTCTTTGACCGGGAGGACGCCGCTGTAGGCGCCGCTGACGGTGTGGCCGTAGCCGTCGGCCATATCGGATGTGATTCGATTTTGCAGGACTTGTCGCATATCGGGCCATAATATAAGCCACGCCTTGTTTGCCGGCATCAAAGGTGTGTTTGGCATGGGAGCCGTCGCCGCCAGTAGTGTCGGCTCTGTAGGTGCCGTCGGCAAGGGTTGCGAAGTCGGGGTTCGCGGCAATATCGGTGTTGAACGGAATGCAGACGATGTCGCCCGAACCGGTGTATTCCATTATGAAGTCATCCCATTGGAGGTCGGGGAATTTGAGAAGGAGTGACAGAATGCCTATGCCGGTGCCGGAGTTGTGGTCGTCGTATGTGCGATGAAGTCATCATTACGGCAGGCTGTGGAGAGGGTCAGCACCGTGGCGCATAGCATCAGGTGTAAGAGCCTTTTCGGCAGCATTGTCAGAATGCCTGTTCGGCAGCGAGCTTGTCGATGACAAGCCGGTTGACGTCGATGACGTCGCTGCGCATGTAGGCCGGAGCCTCGACATTGAAAATGATGAGGAAGTCGCCCTCTTCACCCACCTGCCGCAGGGCGTTTTCTACACGCGTGCGGATGGGTGTCATGAGGTTTTTCTGCTGCTGTTCGAGGTCGTTGGTGGCTGTCTGGCGGAATGAGGTTATTTTCTGGTCGAGTTCCTGAAGCTCCTGTACGCGGCGTTTTCTGATCTCTTCGGGGGTGGATGCCGGGAGCTGCTGAAGCTCGGTGTATTTCTTTTCCATCTCCTGCTTGAGGAGTGCGAATTCGGTTTCATATTTTGCGCTTGCGGCGTCGATGGCCACCTGTGCGTCGGCGGTTTCAGAAAGCGAGTTGATGATCTGCTCGGTGTTGACAACGCCGAATTTCTGGGCCATCGCTGATGCGGGGATGGCGATGAGAGCGGCTATGAGAAGTCTTTTAATCATAATATGTGTGATGAGAGTGTGATGAGATGTTGCAAAATTAGCTGATTTATTCGGATTATACAATTTTTGGGGGATTGCCGGGGGGATTAGGTGGGAACTTAGCTAAAGTAGCTAAGATAGCTAAGATAGCTATTGGAGCTTGGGGGTGGCCGGGAAAAACTAAGGCGGTGCGCCGGAGAGGGCACACCGCCTGGTGTGGGGTTGGTTGCCGTGGACGGTTTATTTCAGCTTGGCTTTGACGGCGCTGGTGAGGTCGACGGCGTCGGCACCGGTGTAGATGGGCACGTTGGATTCGAAGATCATGGTGTAGTTGCCTTCTTTACCTACGCTCTGGATTGCAGTCATGATTTTCTGCTGGATGGGAGCGAAGAGCTGTTCCTGCTGACGCTGGAGGTCCTGCTGGGCTGTCTGACGGAACTGCTGGATTTTGGTGTCGAGGTCCTGAAGCTCCTGAGCACGGCGCTGACGGATGGCATCGGGAGTCTTGTCGTCCATTTCCTGGAATTCCTTGAGCTTCTTTTCCATCTCCTGCTGGAGATTCTTGCCTTCGGCGTCATATTTCTGTGCAGAAGCTTCGAGCTGTGTCTGCATGTCCTTGATTTCGGGGAGTTCCTGCATGATGGCCTGAGTGTCCACGTAGCCGAATTTCTGAGCGAAAGCCATTGTGGGGAGGGCAATCATGATTGCGAGCAAAAGTTTTTTGATCATGTCGGTAGTAATGTATTATTGTTATTTATTTACTGAATGGATTGCGGCGCACGGTTGTGGCCGGGTGCAAAGATAATGCTTTAATTTTTAATAACCCAATTTGGAGAGCACTTCGTTGCTGACGTCGATGCGCGGTGAGGCAAAAATGATGTCGGCCGACGATGCGCGGTCGAAGATGCACATGTATCCTCGCTCTTCGCTCACTTTTTTGATGGCGTTGTAGACTTCTTCCTGGATGGGCTGCATGAGCGACTGGCGTTTTTTGTAGAGTTCGCCTTCGGGGCCGAAGTATTTGTTGCGGAGCTCGGCGGCTTCTTTTTCTTTGGCTACGATCTCTTCTTCGGCTTTCTTTTTCTGTTCGTCGGTGAGGAAGGGCATCTGCGATTTGTAGTTGTTGTACATTGTTTCGGCTTCGCGCGAAACGTTTTCAACCTCTTTCTGCCAGCGCTGTGAGAGCTGTTCGAGCTGGTTGTTGGCCACTTCGTAGGATGCCATTTTGCCGAGGATGTATTCCATGTCGACGAGTGCGAATTTCTGTGCGCTTGCTGCGAAAGAGCATGCGATCACGGCAAATGCGATTAGAATTGTTTTCTTGAAGTTCATGGCTGAGTGTGTATTGTCGTTTATTGGATAAGACAATTATTAATGTTGAAAGTTTATGCGTTGATGACTTAAATAATGTTATCGGCCGGGGGCATTGGGAGATTAGAATTCCTGGCCGAGGATGAAGTGGAAGTGGCTGCCGCCGCGCTGACCGAACACTTTGTCGAAGCCGTAGGCCCAGTCGATACCCATCATGCCCACCATCGGGAGGAAGATGCGGAGACCGACGCCGGCCGAGCGCTTGAGGTTGAACGGGTTGAAGTCGCCCACTTTTGTCCATGCGTTGCCGCCTTCGACGAATGCCAGGCCGTAGATGGTGGTTGAGGTCTGGAGGAGGAACGGGAAGTGGAGCTCCATGCCGAGGCGAGCGTAGGCGTAGCCTTCGCGGCCCCACGGTGTGAGGGCGCCGTTGTCGTAGCCTCGCAGGCCGATAGTCTCGGTGGCGTAGGTGTAGGAGCCCGACATGCCGTCGCCGCCTACGTAGAATGTTTCGAACGGCGATTTGAGCCATTTGTTGTAGCTGCCGAGGAGGCCGAAGTCGGCGCGTGTCATAAGCACGAGCGTGTACTGGTTGTTGGGGTCGGTCAGGGGGGTGTAGGTGCGTGATTTGAATTTCAGCTTCCAGTATTCAATCCAGTTATAGAGTTGTTTTTTCGACTCGGTGGTGTTTTCCTCGTAGAGTTTCTGCCAGTTTTTCTTGCCGAAGAGCGAGGCGGGGGGAGTGAGCTGGAGGCTGAGGGAGAATTGCGAACCGCGGCGTGTGTAGAGGGGGTTGTCGATCGAGTTGCGGGCGAGGGTGAGGCCGAGCACGAGCGAGTTGGAGGTGCCGTTGTTCATATAATAGAGGTATTCCCAGTTTTTGAGGTAATACCAGTTGTAGGAGAGGTCGGTCTGGAAGGTGAAGTAGTCGTCGGGCCAGCTGAGGCGTTTGCCGAAGCCGACGGTTACGCCCACCATCTGGAGCACTTTGTTGGGGTCGTAGGCGTTGTTGATGGAGTTCTGATAGTAGTCAGAGCCGTAGCCGTAGTTGTAACCGTAGCCGTAGTTGTTGTAGAGCCAGGGGTTGGACCATGTGCTGTTGTAGTATGACGAGTTGACGCCTGTCTGACGGCTGTAGTAGGCCGAAACGGAGAGTGAGTTGGGTCGCTTGCCGCCGAACCACGGGTCGAGGAACGAGATGGCGTAGCTCTGATAGTAGCGAGCGTTGGTCTGAGCCGAAATGGTGAACGTCTGACCTTCGCCCTGCGGGATGAGGCCTTTGTAGGAGCTGGGATGGAAGAGGTTTTTGATGGAGAAGTTGGTGAACTTGAGGGCGAGTTTGCCGATGACGCCGGTCTGTCCCCATCCGAGCGAGAATTCTATCTGGTCGTTGGCTTTGGAGGTGAGGTTGAAGATGATGTCGACGGTGCCGTTTTCTTCGTTAGGCTCGGGGCGGATGTCCATGTTTTCGGGGTCGAAGTGGCCTGTCTGGGCGATTTCTCGTGCCGAGCGCATGAGGTCGTCCTTGCTGAAGAGCTCGCCGGGCTTTACGCGGAGCTCGCGGCGGATCACCTTTTCATAGAGGCGGTCGTTGCCGTTGATCACCACGTTGTTGATGCGTGCCTGGGGGCCTTCGATCATGCGCATCTCCAGGTCGATGGAGTCGCCGTTGACGTTGCGTTCGATGGGCATGAGGTTGTAGAAGAGGTAGCCGCGGTTCATGTAGAGGTTGGCCACGGCGTCGTCGTCCTCAGTGGTGCGTTTGGAGAGAAGCTTCTGGTTGTAGACGTCGCCCGGCTTGATGTCGAGGATGTCGTTGAGGAGCTCGGTGGGGAACACGGTGTTGCCCACCCAGGAGATGTCGTTGATGTAGTATTTCTTGCCTTCTTCGAGGGTGATGTAGACGTCGACGGTGTTGTCGTCGTAGGGCACAACGCTGTCGGCCAGGATTTTGGCGTCGCGGTAGCCTTTTTCGTTGTATTTCTCGATGATGCGGCGGAGGTCGTCGCGGTAGTCGCTTTCAACGAATTTTTTCTGCTTGAAGAGGTTGATGAGCTTGCCTTTCTCGTTGGTCTTTTTCATGGCGCGCTGGATGGCGTTGTCGCTCATCACTTCGTTGCCGTCGATGTAGATTTTGTGCACCTTGACTTTCGAGTTCTTGTCGACGTTGATGTCGACGATCATCTCGTTTTTGGCCGAGAGGTCCTCGCGGAGGGTGATTTTCACTTTGGCATTGCCGAAACCCTTGTCGGCGAAGTATTTGCGGATGATAGCCTCGGCGCGGTTGATGATGTTTTGCGTAATCTGGTTGCCTTTGTGAAACTGGAGGCGCTCCTGTAGGTCGTCGCGCTCGCCTTTCTTCACGCCGTAGTAGTTGACTTCGGATATGCGGGGCTGCTCGCGGAGCTTGAGGGTGATCCATGCCTGGTCGCCGGAAGTCTTGTCGACGAGGATCTGCACGTTGCTGAAGAGCGTCTGTCGCCAGAGGCGTTTGGCGGCTGCCGTCAGCTCGGCGCCGGGTATCTCGACCCATTCGCCTTTCTTGAGGCCGGAGTAGCCGATGATGATGAATTCGTCGTAGTTGTCGGCGCCTTCCACTTTGATGTCGGCAATCTGATAGGTGCGCGGGATGCCGGTGAAGATCACGTTGGGAGTGAAGACGGTGTCGGCCGGAGCCTGGGCGCTGACAGCCATGGAGGAGGCCATCAGCAGACCGGATATGAGTAGCAGCAACTTTTTACGCATAATATTCTATAAGCACTTTGTATTCTTGATTTGATCGGACGTGAGGCCGAAGCGGCGCTCGCGTTTCTGATATTGTATGATGGCTTCGCAGAGCGACCGGCCGTTGAAGTCGGGCCAGAAGATGTCGGTGAAGTAAAGTTCGGCATAGGCAATCTGCCATAGGAGGAAGTTGCTCAGACGTTTGTCGCCACCGGTGCGTATGAGCAGGTCGGGGTCGGGGATGCCGGCGGTGGCGAGATGGTCTGTGACGCACTGCTCGTCGATGTCGCTGATGGCGAGGGTGCCGTCGGCCACCTGCGCGGCCATGCGGCGTATGGTGTCGGTGATTTCCCAGCGCGAGGAGTAGCTAAGGGCGAGGATGAGGTTGAGGCCGGTGCAAGCGGCGGTGGCATCCATGCTTTCGAGCATGCTCTGACGAGCCTGCGGGCTGAGGCGTCCGAGGTCGCCGATCATGGATAGGCGCACGTTGTTGGCCAGCAGCTCGGGTGTCTCTTTTGCGAGCTCGCTGACTATGAGCGAGAGGAGCATGTCGACTTCTTCAGCCGGCCGGTTCCAGTTTTCGGTCGAGAAGGTGTAGAGCGTGAGATAGCCGATGCCCAGCTTTGCGGCGGCCTTGATGACGGCTCTGACCGATTCGACGCCGGCAATGTGGCCCTGCGAGCGGTTTTCGCCGCGGCTGCGGGCCCATCGTCCGTTGCCGTCCATGATGATGGCAATGTGGCGCGGGAGGCGTTGCATGTCGATTTGTGGGATTAGCTGGTCCATTGATTGGCGGTTGGGTTTTATTATCTTCGGTGTGGGGTGATTGGCGTTAATGATTGGAGGGTCAGTCGATTCGGTGACAGGTGGCGCACCGGGCGCCGAATTCGTAACTTATGCCGACGGTGATGGCGGAATACCAGTCGGTGTTTTTGAGAAATGAGCTTTTGATCTGATAGAGGTCGGTGAGCTCACGGCCGTCGATCTTGTCGCCGAACACTTTTGTCATCGTGAATTCGGCGTTGAGGTTGAGGCGTCGGTTGATCTTGAATTTGACGCCGACGCCCATCGGGATGCTGAAGGCTGCCGTGGTGTTGCCTTCGGGCGAGGCGAGGGTGAGACCGATGCCGAGGGAGAGGAACGGCGTCCAGCGGCGCAGGCGTTTGTATGTCTCGCCGATGCCGTAGGCAAAGAAGTTGGCTTCGCCTTTGACGGAGAGGTCGTAGACGGTCGATTTGAAGTCGTATTGAGCGCCACCGGGGAGTACGTTGTCGAACTCGGCCGTGTTGCCGCTGATGGTGGCCGTCGAGAGCTGGGCTTTGGCGGCCCAGCGGTTGTCGAAGAGATAGCGCACGCCGGCGTTGACGGCAAATCCGGGATGCTTGTAGAGGTTGCTTTCGTTGGCGTCGCCGAGATAGCCAGAGGTGCCTAAGCCCACGCCGAAGTCAAACTTGTAGCTGTCGACATAGTCTTCGGCCCGTGCAGCAGGCGTCATGGCAGCGAGAACTGTCACGACGAGGATGACTGATTTGAGGCGTAAGGTCATTGGGCTGTAACGGACGGATGGGGCGGCTGAAGGGTGCCGGTGATTACTGGAGCGGTTTAAAGGTCAGACGGTTGATGACGCCGCGCAAAATGCGGTTTTCAAGTGTGCCGTTGGCGGAACAACCGCCGAACACATATATATAAGGGCATTGCCATTCGGTGATGGGCTTGATGGCGCGCGAGGTGATGGTGCGGTCGATGAGCACGGCCTGAGCCTCTTTGCCCACGGACGCGCTTGAGGGCATCTGCATGAGCTGCGGCGCTTTTTCCCAGTGCACGCCGAAGTCGCGCGAGATGTAGACGGTGCGCTGCGTATTGCCGCCCTGGCTGATGCCTCCGAAAGCGAGGAGCACCGAGCTTTTGGTGACAACCCACGATGTGGAGGTCTTGAAAGCGTAGTAGGGTATGATGATGGGGCTTTCGGCGGCGGCCATAGGGGCCAGCGAGATGTCGGCCCACTGTGAGCCGTCGTAGGCCCATGTCGCACCGCAGAGCGAGCCGTCGGCCGTGACGCCTCCGGCAACGATCATCATCGGTTGGGCCGACCAGTCGGAGGTGTAGACGAGAGCGGGGCTGGTGCCGCTGACGGGGCATGACGGGTCGACAGCCGATTCTGTCGTGGCGGGATAGGTGACGTGGGTGTAGGCCGAAGCGTCGTGGCGCACGCCGATCACTTTGTCGGCCAGGGTGCCGTAGATGTGGCTCATGGATGTGCCGGTGGCGGTCCATGTCGAGCCGGCGTCGGACGAGGAGTAGAGCATGTCGTTATCGTCGCAGATATAGAGGTGCGATGTGCCGGCCGTCAGTGTGGCCAGACGAGCGCCGGCGGGAAGCGTCACGGATTCCTTGACCCACCGGCCGGCGATGACGTCCGTGCCGGTGGCGCGGCAGAAGCCGGAGCCCGACTGCGTGAAGCAGAGCGTTTTGCCTTGATATTCAACGGTGTGCTGAGCGGTGATGCCGCTGAGCGATGTGGGCAGTCCTGAGGGTGTGAAAGCGCCCCAGGCCATCGAGTCGGGGTTCATCTTGTGGACGTTGACGTAGATGGTGTAGCTGCGCTCATATTCGCCGTTGAGCGATTCGAGACGCAGACGCACGGAGCCTTTGCTGAAATTGATCGAGTCGTTGGGGCTGGTGAGGTAGTTGACCACCGTGTCGATTCCTTTGTCGTTTGGCATGGTGATCTCGGCTGTCTTCACCGAAGGCAGGCCGATATTGACGCAGAGATGGTCGACGCGGGTGCCTACGGGCAGCGAGTCGGCGTTGAAGATCACGGCGTGGTCGAGATCGATGGAGAAGAACACGGAGTCGAGCGAGGAGAGCACCGAATCGTTGGCCTGAAGATTGAATGAGTTGACCATCACGGCGCTCTGCGAGGCATCGGGAATCTGTACGTCGAGCGTGTCGTCATCGTCATTGCATCCGGCCGCAAAAAGGGAGGCGGCGCATGCGATAATGGCGTATATGGGGAATCTTCTGTTCATAAAGCATTATTTTTCAACTTGCAAAGTTAACAAGTTTTTCATTAACTGACGTAGTCGGATAGTTAAAATACACGAATCTGCCAGCCGGTTGGTCGATTAAAAATCGTTATACCGTTGGCAGATAGCGTGATGTGGCGGAGCGTTGCGGCGTCATTTTGCGCCCGGGCCGTCGTTTTTAACATTGATTATCATGTTTTGATCCTCGCGGGTCGCCGTGGTGATGCCCTGCGGGAGCTCCATGCGGTGGCGTCCGCGGCTGCCGAGGGCTATGGGCGACAGCTCTATGCGGGCTTCGTCCCAGATGCCGCAGGCGATGAAGCTGCGCAGGAGGGTGGGGCCTCCTTCGACCAGCACCGAGGTGATGCCGCGGCTGAAAAGCTCGCTGAGGATGTCGGCGATGCCGGTGTCGGCACCGCAGGCTATCCATTCGCAGTTGGCATCGGCCGGCGGCTCCGGACTGAAATAGAGGGGCGCTTCGCCGCTGAACACTCGGCGGTCGGCGCCGAGACGGTGGCGTCGGTCGACGATCACCTTGCGGGGCGCGCGGCCGGGATAGAGACGCAGGTCGAGGCGCGGGTCGTCGTTGATCACCGTGGAGCTTCCGGCCATGATGGCGTCGAAGCCGGCGCGCAGGCGGTGCATGGTCTGCAGCGAGCGCGCTGTGGAGAATCTGGGAGCCGGGGAGCCGGGCTGCCGTTCGCAGTCGAGGTAAAAGTCGCTGGAGCAGGCCCATTTGAGCATCACGTAGGGGCGGCGCTGGGTGTGGGCCGTCATGAAGATGCGGTTGAGGTCGCGGCATTCCTCTTCGAGCACGCCTACGGTCACGTCGATTCCGGCGTCGCGCAGGCGGCGGATGCCGCGTCCGGACACCTTCTCGTTAGGGTCGGTGCAGCCTATCACTACGCGGCGCAGATGGTTCTCCACGAGCATGTCGGCGCAGGGCGGCGTCTTGCCGTAATGCGAGCAGGGCTCGAGGGTTACGTAGATGGTGGAGCGGCTGAGGAGCTCTTTGTCGGCGACAGAGCGCACGGCGTTGACTTCGGCATGAGGACCGCCGCAGCGGCGGTGCCAGCCTTCGCCTATGATGCTGCCGTCGGGGCCGGTGATGACGGCGCCCACCATCGGGTTGGGCGATGTGAAGCCGCGTCCGTTGGCTGCCAGCTGAAGGGCGCGGCGCATGTATAGCTCGTCTACTCCCAACGTCCGTCGGCTTTAATCAGTTGCACAAGATGATCCACAGCCTCGGCGGCGGGGATGTTTTTCTCGACGCACTCCTTGCCGCGGTAGAGCGAGATGCGGCCCACGCCGGCGCCCACGTAGCCGTAGTCGGCGTCGGCCATTTCGCCGGGACCGTTGACTATGCACCCCATCACGCCTATCTTCAGGCCTTTGAGATGGGATACGGCGGCTTTGACGGCGGCCACGGTGCTCTGGAGGTCGAACATGGTGCGGCCGCAGCCGGGGCAGGAGATGAATTCGGTGTGAGTGAAGCGGAGCCTTGCCGACTGAAGGATGGCGAAGGCCACGCGTGCGGCGCTGTGCGGCGTGAGGGCGTTGCCTTCGATGAGGATGCCGTCGCCGAATCCGGCCATGAGCACGGCGCCGCAGTCGATCGAGGCGTGGAGCGTGGCTGTCCCGGCGTCGGTGTCGTCGTAGCGGCGCGCTATGATGATGCGGTTGTCGAAGCCGGAGGCTGTGATGCGGTGGATGGCCGCGAGCATCTCGCCCGAGGGGTTGGCGTGGTGCGATTCGAGGAGAATGATGGTGTCGGGCGTCAGTGCGGGCAAGCGGCCGGCGAGGATGTCGGCGGCGTCGACGCGCAGCAGGCCGTTGTCGGCGTCGGTCAGGAACATGTCGGGCATGGC
>OHHH01000566.1_pt1 | contig 13254 bp, 15 predicted proteins | sample 1567951 | NCBI WGS metagenome assembly OHHH01 (sample SAMEA3879550, study PRJEB24766) | human gut metagenome | biome: human-associated habitat; feature: feces | place: USA | collected 1985/1987 | reverse complement strand
TAGAGTTGTTTAGTTTTTAGAGCCGCTTCGATAATATATGTTAACCACCGGGTAGCATAGCTTGATGTGATTTTGGTCGTGCGAAGAAGGAGCGTGTCCGATATTACAGGCCGATGTTTAGATATTACAGGCCGATGTTTAGAAGTTCACCCATCCGCCGCAAACAATTTTACCGTCTTCGCCGTTATACATTTGTGATATGTAGATATCAATTTCAATTCCCGTAGTTTTAACCTAAAACATTTCTTAATTATGGACACGAAGAAATACGTTTGCGAAGTATGTGGCTGGATTTATGATCCCGAAGTAGGCGATCCCGAAAACGGCATTGCCCCCGGCACCTCGTTCGAAGATCTGCCCGACGATTTTGTATGCCCCATATGCGGCGTCGGTAAGGACGAGTTCGCTCCGGCCGGCGATTGACAATCGCACATTTCCGCAGCCCGCAGTTCTGCGGGCCGTGGGCAACAGATTCAACTTCCGGATAATTCTCGGGCGCTCAGCCATCAAGACATTTGTCTGATTCGCTCAAAAACGCAAGGCGAAAAAACTATCCTCGCCTTGTGCTTTTGTGCGTTTTTGTGCCGTCGCGCCTGAGATAAATCATGTTTTTTCATTACCTTTGCGCAATCATAAATCATTGCCTAAGATGAAAAAAAAGATAATGGATTTCAAAGTAGTGGAGAATCGGCGCATTCACGCCATGTATTCTCTTCTGCGACTGGTGCCGGCCGACGGCTCGTCAGTGCCCGACGCCCGTCCGGGTCAGTTTGTGCAAGTGGCCGTAGAGGGTAGCCCGTCGACATTTCTCCGCCGCCCCATCTCGATAAACTATATCGATCGCGAGGCCAACGAGCTGTGGCTTCTGGTCCGCAAGGCCGGAGCCGGCACGGAGCGTCTGTGTGAATATGCCGCCGGCGACATCATCAATCTCATCCTCCCGTTGGGCAATGGTTTCTCCGTGCCTCATCACTCAGGCTCGCGCATGCTGCTGATTGGCGGCGGAGTAGGGGTGGCGCCGCTTCTGGAATTCGGAAAAGTGCTGAAACGTATGGGTTTCGAACCGGAATTCCTCTTGGGCGCCCGCTCTGAAAAAGACCTTCTTGAGCTTGACTATTTCCGAGCCATCGGTCCCGTTCATCTGTCGACCGACGACGGTTCGGCCGGTCACAAAGGCGTCGTTACTCTCAATCCGGTCCTGTCGCGGCCCTGGGACATCATCTATTGCTGCGGCCCCGCCCCCATGATGAAAGCGGTGGCGGCAAAAGCGCGCGAAATCGGCGCTGAGTGCGAAGTGTCGCTCGAAAACATGATGGCATGCGGCATTGGCGCCTGCCTCTGCTGCGTGGAAAACACAGTGAAAGGAAACGTTTGCGTTTGCACCGAAGGTCCGGTGTTCAATATAAATCAACTCACATGGTGAATCTCGAAGTGAAAATCGGAGGACTGGCTCTGAAGAATCCCGTCCTCACTGCATCCGGAACATTCGGCTACGGCAAGGAATTTGCCGACTTTATCGATCTTAGCCGTCTCGGCGGATATATCGTCAAGGGCACCACTCTCGAGCCGCGGCAGGGCAATCCCTATCCCCGCATGGTGGAGACGCCCTCGGGCATGCTCAACGCCGTCGGCCTTCAGAACAAAGGCGTGGAATATTTCATCGAACGCATCTATCCTCAGGTGCGCGATATCGATTCCAACCTTATTGTCAACGTGTCGGGCGCAAAAATCGATGACTATGTGGCTGTGTGCCGGCGTCTTGCCGAATCAACAGATATCAAAGCTATCGAGGTGAACATCTCTTGCCCCAATGTCAAGCAGGGCGGAATGGCTTTCGGCACCACATGTGCCGGTGCCGCATCCGTCACCAAGGCAGTGCGCGAGGCTTTCCCCGGAGTTGTAATAGTGAAGCTGTCGCCCAATGTCACCGATATAACGGAAATTGCCAAAGCCGTTGTAGCTGAAGGCGCCGATGCCGTGTCGCTTATCAATACTTTGATGGGTATGGCCATCGATGTGGAGCGTTGCCGTCCCTGCCTCTCCACGATAACCGGCGGTCTGTCAGGCCCTGCCGTTCGTCCTGTAGCCGTCAGAATGGTATGGCAGGTTGCAAAAGCCGTGGGCATACCCGTCATCGGACTTGGAGGCATCATGAATGGCCGTGATGCTCTGGAATTCATCCTTGCCGGTGCCACCGCGGTTGAAGTCGGAACTGCCAACTTCATCGATCCCGCAGTGACCGTGAAGATCGTCGACTACATCACGGATTATTGCATCCGTCATGGCGTGAGCGATTTTTCCGAACTTATTGGAGCTATTAATCAGTAAGACCGTCGGCCGTCAGCGTCCGGTCAGATTTTCCCTTGCTTGATCTCGTCGATGCTCACCAGCTTGCTGACTATGGCATAGATGGTGAGACCGGCAGGGGAGTGGATTTGCAATTTTGACGCGATGTTGCGGCGGTGGGTCATCACAGTGTTGACCGACACGCTGAGATGCTCGGCTATCTCTTTGTTTGACAGCCCTTTCACTACACCGACGATGATCTCTCTTTCACGAGGTGTCAGCTTGTCGGTGGTGTCGCGTCCGTCACCGAATCCGGCTATTATCTTGTTGATCATTGCTTTCATGGCGGAAGCGTCGCAGTAAACCGACAGCGTTTCGTCGAATGCCGACATGTATCTGCCCGGCAGACTGCCGCATATCACTCCGATAATGCCTGTGCCTGCCGGAAGCTGGCTGCGAAGGTCGGCCACCTGCTCGGGCGGCATGGAAGCGGCGTCGGCCATTATCAGATGCTGCTCTCCTTCCTGTGCGTGCTCGAGGATATTCGTGTTTGTGTTGACAGCAACCGCCGGGATGTTAAGCGAGGCAACCGTCGATGCGAGTCCTGCCCTTATGATGTCGGAATCAGAAATGATATGTACGGTAAGTCTTTTCATCATCCGTGTCGGTTAGTCGGCTGCTTTCCCCCGCCGCCTGATTTCTATCTCCGCAACCATCGGCACAAGAATGTGGTTTTCGATGTCGTGATGCGAATTGAGGTCTTCCTCGCAGTTGAAGATGTCGACCAGTGCGTCATACATCTTGTTGGGCATCGACGTAGTGTAGTAGCGCAGGATGATATTTTTCAGATCCGACAGCTTTTCGCCGATTTCGTCGTGGTTCTTTTTGAATATCTCGATGTTATACGCCGATTGTTCCGTGCCGCTCTGCAGTCCGCGGATATATGGCCACACCTTTCGCTCCTCATAGTTGAAATGCTTCTTCACCTGGGCCACATACTCATCAAAAAATTTCATGATGGCCGGGTTGATGTCGGAGTGGCCGGCATCGAGCGCTTCGAGCAGGTTGTGGCGGATATGGGGAAATTTGTAGCCCAGAAAATAGTCGTGGGAATTATGCAGAAAATCAACTATTCCTACGGCAGTGTCGATCGAGCTTTCGATCTTGTCTTTCTTGCCTGAGAGTAAGAAATTGACTGTCAGAAGAAAGGTGGCGGTGTCGATGCCCGCATCATCGCACACTTCACCAATAGTTTTAGAGCCGAATCCCAAGGGTATGGAGAATCGGCTGAGGATGGGGAGAATGTTGAAATCCTCATTGACGAGTCCAACCATCTGGTCGCTGGCCGTGATGGCGCGGGTAAACTGTCGGCCCATGATCCTGTCGGGAATTATTTTGAAGTTTCTTCTTCGTCGGCTTTCTCGGCTGCTTCGGCTGCCTGATCTTCGGCGATCTCTTTATCCTTGAATTCGGTGACGCCGGCGGCTATGAGCTGGTTATACCATGCGTAGACTTTGCGGATGTCGTTGGTGTAGACGCGCTCTTCGTCGAATGTGGGAAGCACTTCGGCAAACATGGCGCGGACACTGGCATCATCCATTTTCTTTACGTCGACCGGCTTGCCGTCGTTCTTTTCTTTGATGGCTTCGAGCACATCGGCCAGTGGCACATCTTCATCTTCGGTGTAAATCGAGATATCGCCAAGCGAAACCACCTTGTCGTGTGCATAGGCAGGGGTGCGTTTGCCGTTTTGAAGCGATTCAACAATGAGCATGTTTTTGCCCTGACTAACAAGCTTAAACAAACCGGGACGACCGGATATCGAAAGAATACGTTTGATCATTTCTTGAGATTATTAAGGTTTTGTGTTACAAATGTAAGCATTAATTTTCAAATCAGCGCTATCTCCGCAGCGGTTATTTCTTACGTGCGCAGAATCGGGCAATTTAATTGGAATTTTTAATTATGGAAAAATTTCTGCAATTTATTACGGAAATATTTCTTTAATCCGTCAGCGTATATTATATTTGCAGCCGGAATGAATTGCAACCATGTCCGGAACCGCTGCCTGAGATTGTGCATCCGGGCGTAAAAAGTGCCGATACAGTGATTTAAAACTTAAGCCAACATTATATGTCTATGAAACAGAAAATTTTGATTGAAGGAGTGGGCAGTTTTCTGCCGCCCCAGTACATTGTTGATGCCCGTGAGGCTCAAAGCCGCGGGCAGATGACTGCCGAAGAGGTGCGTCGCGAAGAGAATAAGGTTGTCGACGATATTGTCGAGCGTCAGCTGGCCGCCGGTCTGCGCGAAGTCACTTCCGGCGAAATCCGCCGTCACCGCTGGGATAAGGATTTCTGGCTGGGATTCAAAGGCATCGAGCTTGAGCATGTCGACACCGGCTATATCTATGAACCGGTCGAGCCTTACACCGATGTGATCCGTGTGGTGGACCGCATCGAGGCCAATCCGCAGCATCCGTTCCTCAGCGGTTTCAGATATCTCCTCGACAAGGTCAACGGCCGGGCGGTTTGCCGCCAGACGATGCCTTCGCCGGCCAATCTCTATGCCGAGATCGTCGGTATCTCGCAGGGCAACATCGCTTCGGTTTATCCCTATTCCGATGATCTGGTCGCCGACATTGCCAAGGCCTACAACGATACGCTAAAAAGTTATTACGACGGAGGATGCCGGAGCGTACAGTTCGACGACACTGTTATCGGCCGCCTTTGCGATATGTCATACGAGAAGGAACTCCTGCGCGGAGGCATCGACATGAATAAATATCAGGCAGATATCATCCGCGTGCTGAATCAGTCTGTAGCCGGTCTGCCGGCCGACATGCAGGTGTCGCTTTTTATCTCGGGCGGTGATGTGGCAGTCCCGAGATGGTCGGCTTCGGAAGAGCCCGACAATATTGTGCCGAAGGTGCTCCGCGACGTCAACATCAACAAGTTCTACATGCCGTTCGATCCCTCGAATCTTGAATCGATTGCTGTGCTGAAGCACCTGCCGGCCGACAAACGTGTAGTCGTCGGTCTGGTAAATGCCCACACGCCATGGGCCGACGGGTTTATGGATTTCAACACTGCTTTGGATGAAGTGCTTAAATATGTGCCGGCCGAACGGTTGGCCGTCAGCCCGCAGACGGGCTTTAAGCTCTCAGGCACATTGCGCCGCGGCCTCACCTACGAAGACCAGTGGCGTAAACTCAAAATGCTCTCCGACGCTTTGGAGGGCAAGACAGTCGTGAGCCGCTGACACAAAACCGGAATAATAAAGGCGCCGCAGATCAATCTCCGCGGCGCCTTTATTATTATGTGGGGTTATTTTAATCGTTTTTGTCGAGCATTGAGAGCGCAAATGAATAAGCACCGATCGAGATGGCTTTGCTTGCACCAAGTTTGGATATGGCAACACCGGTCGATTTAAGCGGATCGTAGATCACCGTGCGGTCAGTGCCGTACACCTTTATCGGGCGGGCTGCGCCGTGAGCAAACTGAACGAATTCCTCTTCGTCGTCGAGGTTGAATGCCTTCATCGGCATGCGCGGAATCTCTTCGCCGGTTACCGAGTGAAGCACTCCGCGAAGCTGGGCGAGCAACGACGGCATGAAAAATTTCTTTGCTCCTGTAAGGCCGCCGCCGAGCACTACGAGCGAGTCGGTCAGGGTGACGGCTGTTGCGATTGCATCGCCGGCCACTGTGCCGAATTCTTCAAATGCTGCAATAGCTGCCTCTTTGTTGCCTTCGCGTTTGCCTTCGGCTATGTCGCAGATGTCCTTAGGCTCCAGCTTGTGGTTGATGTCGCCCGATTTCTCGGCATAGACACGTTTGATGGCTCGGATGGCAACGCCTTCTTCAACAAACACTTCAGGATAGTTCTTGTGACGCAGGCAGAATGTCTCGGCGCATGAGTTGTTGCCTCGGTTGAGATGGTTGTCGATGACCATGCCCATGCCGAATCCGGTGCCGAACGTGTAGCCGAGCAGATTGGTGTAGGTCTTGGTGCTTCCCATTTCGGCCAGGCGGCTGTTTATCTCAGGCAGGATGCCGCCGAGAGCTTCGCCGAAGGCAAAAAGGTCGCCGTCGTTGTTGATATACACAGGTATACCGAATTTCTCTTCAAGGAACGGACCGAGAGCTACACCGTTTCTGAACGAGGGGAAGTTGGGCAGGTAGCCGCCTATGATTCCGTGGGGATAATCGGCCGGCCCGGGGAAGGCGAAACTGATGGCCACGGGCTTCTGGTCGAGTTTGGCGATGATCTGCTCAAAGCCGCTGACCATCGTTGACAGACAGAGGTCAAGGTCGTGGGCATTTGAGGGCATTGTGAGAGGATCAACGATGAAATCGTTTGACTGCATGGCTCCAAACACGAAATTTGTGCCTCCGGCATCAAGCGTGATGACGATTCGTTTGTCGAATTTGTACATGTATTGTTAGATTTTAGGTTCGTTTGCGTTGGTTCCAATTTTGCAAATGTAATCAAAAACTGACTTCCGTCCAATAGTTTCCGGCGATTTCTATTTCACTCTGCCGGGATTTTTTGCAATAAATTCTTTCCATGATGAACATCCTTTGTCGATGTGCGGCCTTGTCGATTCATAAAAATGGCAAAGCGCCGCTGCAAGAGCGTCGGTAGAGTCGAGCTGCGGCAGCAGATGCACTTCCGGTATGTTGAGGATGCGCCGCAACATTTCGCGTACCTGTTCTTTCGAGGCTCCGCCGTTTCCGGTTATCGCCATCTTGATTTTGCGCGGCTCATATTCCGTGATCGGGACATCGCGCGAGAGTGCGGCTGCCATAGCCACGCCCTGCGCACGCCCGAGTTTTAGCATCGACTGCACGTTCTTGCCGAAAAACGGTGCCTCGATGGCCATTTCATCAGGCAGATATTGCTCGGTGAGCGACAGCACGCGGTCGTAGATGCGCCGCAGTCGCATATAGTGGCTCTCGAATTTATTGAGCTGGATCACGCCCATGGCTATCATCACGGGCTTTTTACCCGCGACACCCAAGAGCCCATAGCCCATGACGTTCGTGCCCGGGTCGATGCCGATTATGATGCGGTCATATCCGGCGAGCTCACTGCGCTGTATGCTCTCTTTCGGCTGATCCATCAGATTAGATGATTTCCATGACAGTGCTGAACATCAGCATGCTCTCGCCAAACACTTTCTGCTGACGCGACAATATCTCCGATGCTTTACCGTTCCATAGAGCACCGACAGATTCTTCATCGGGAGCCTTAAATTGTAAGGCGAAACTCAAAGCATCTTCAGCTTCAGCATCGGCATGCGGCTTGATTTTTGTGAGCAAAGCATCATGAAATGTTTCTTCCGAACGTATTGCCGGAAGATATTCGTTTTGCATCCATTGCAAAAACTGGCGCTCAATTGCCGGGACGATGACAAAGGTGGTGTTGTGTAATATCATTTTAACTGTTTTTTTGCAGCTATATATCTGGGGATGAATTTGAAATGGCGCAACACGGTTTTGGTCACGCCGTAGTAGTGGCTCATTATTTTGAATCGCTCAAAAAGCGACGCGCGTCTGTTGGCTGTCGTGACACCTTCACAGAGGTAGTCAATCATGATTCCAGGCACATACACATTGCGCCGTGAATGTTGCAGGCATTGGATGCACCAGTCATAATCGGCTGAAAATTTGTATTTAAGATTGTATAGCGGAGCTATCCGTGCAAGCGCCACGAATGCCTGATGGCACACCACCATGCCTTGGGCGAAACTTTCATATGTGAGCGCTTCGGGTGCGGTCAGATGCCGGTCGCCAATGCGGTGGCGTTCCGAGTCTACGAGCTGAGTCTGTCCGTAGACTACTCCGGGGTAGTCGTTTTGCTTTATCGCTTCGGCTATCCCGGCAAGGGTCTCGGCGCTGTGAAAGGCGTCGCCGGCATTGAGAAAGATGTAATATTTGCCTTTGGCCATGCTCATTCCCTTGTTCATGGCGTCGTAGATGCCGCGGTCGGGCTCTGAAACAATGCGTGTTCTGTCATTGGCCGTTTTACGCGCAAGTTCAAGGGTGTGGTCTTTCGACGCGCCATCCACTATTAGGTGCTCATAGTCGCGAAACGTCTGCTCTGCAACGCTCGCAAGCGTGGCCGGCAGCGTGTCTTCGGCATTATAAGTGACAGTGATAATGGAAAATAATGGGCTCATAGGCAATACTTGATAAGCAATTGCAAAATTAGTCAAAATCAGAGAATTTTACAACCCGAATCTATGCCAGCGTCTCCTGCTTTTTAGAGCTTGTTTAATAATAAATGTTGCCGCCAGGGTCGCATAGCTTGAGACGGGTTTCGACATATGACGAAGGAGTGTACTTGATGTACACGACTGAGGAGCAGGGCGAAAAGCGGCCAAGATATGCGATACAATTGTAATCGGATATTATTAAATCGGGCTAAAATCAGTCTGTTGCTTTTCAAATTAAATATTAACATATGTCAATTATCAGAAAGAATACCATCACTACGGCCATTCGTCGACATATTTCCGCCTGCTCTTCGGTCGTTATGCTCCGCATAACTCCCTCTTCACAAGCAAAAATCTGCTCGACGACTGACCGCCCTGACGGTAACATTTATTATTAAACAAGCTCTAAAAATATAATGCGTCTGAGCATTCTTTCCCACGCCGTTCAACATTTTTAAATAAATCCGTTTCCCTATACAATATTCGGCTATAAGACAACGTTATGCATACAAATGCAGGACCCGGCAAGCCGTCATAAGTCGCTCCGATAAGCTTTATTCACCTGAGTTGATTTGGATTGACGCCTGCTTCGGATTCTAAGTATTTTTATAGCTAAAGCCCATTTATCACTAACCAAAGTCGATCTGCCTATGCAAGAAACTTCTACTCCTAAAAAATCATCCCGTCAGAAACCCGGCAGCATCCGGCGCGAAAACTCTCCGCGAAAATCCACCCTCGCATTCCTGCGCCAGTTTGCCCGCTGCTACAGCTACGAGCCGTCACTCGCTCCTTCACTCCAGGGACTGATAATCAACTGAACCGGGCTGTTCGTCACAAAATTTATGACAGTGTGCCATAGCGGGCAATCTGCGGCATCGCTTTCGGCTTCGGCCATTTGCTAAAGCGAGAAGGCATCAGCCTAATCCGCAGCAACTTGCGCCCCGTCCAATCCAATGCACCGTCGGAGGGTATGATCACATTATGACACACCCTCATTGTGATACGCCTGAACCTCATTACTGATCACAAGATGAAAAGACTGCTTTCCGTCATTGCATTTACCGCACTGACAGCCGGCGCATTTGCCGGATCCAAACTTGACTATTTTGCGCAGCAGCTTGTCGACAGCTACGCCAACGCCACTTCCCGCTCGTCGGCCACCGCTCCGGCGATGCTGATTGTCAGGCTCGCCGAGGGCTACAGTTTCGGCGATCTCGACGTGCCGGGCGTGGAACTGCGATGCGATCTTGGCGACGGCACCTATGTGCTGTCCGCCGATGTGCCGTCCATAACCTTTCTGGCAGCGTCGGAAAAGGTGGAACGCATCGAATACGGTCCGAAACTGCAGCCGTGCCTGCGCTCGGCGCGTGCCCTGTCGGGCGTCGATGCCGTTCATTCGGGCAGCGATGGCCTGCCGAAAGCCTTCGACGGGACAGGCGTGCTCGTGGGCATCTACGACGAAGGCTTCGACCCCGGACACCCGATGCTCAACAATGCCGACGGACAATCGCGTCTGAAAGCCTATCTTCAGCACTATCTCTATCAGCGCATATTCACCCCAGAGCCCAAAAACGAAGCTGACATCCCCGACGGCTACAACTGGTATCCACTGACCGACAGCCGCTTCGGCACCGACTGGCAATACAGCACCCACGGCACTCAGTGCCTCGGCATCCTCGCCGGAGCAAAAGTGCGACGCACCGACAGCAACGGCTGCAAATATGGCGGCGAATATTATGTGGAGGAGGGCGACAATCCTTCGTATGGCGTGGCCACGAACGCCGACATCTATGTGACATGCGGCGGCGACACTTCGGCCGACATCCTGACCTGCTTCAAAACCGTTGTGGACTATGCCGAGCGCCACGGCCAGCCCGTAGTGCTCAGCCTGTCGCAGGCCACATATGCCGGTCCGCACGACGGAAGCACCCTCTTCTGTCAGGAGATGGCGAAGCTGGGCGAGAAAGCGATCATCTGCATCGGCTCGGGCAATGTCGGCGACTCGAAAATGGCTGTTGAAAAGCAGTTTACGGCAACCGACAACACACTGAAAACGTCGATGGGCTACTACAACGGCGTGCTCACGACGACGGTTCAGTTCTGGGCCGACGACAACACGATGCTTTCGGCCGAGTTCGGCGTCTACGACAAATCGACCGGCGAGATGCTCTTCAGCGAACCGCTCGGCAACAAGACCAGCGCAACGCTGCAGTCGAAGGTTACGTTCGGCTTTGACGATGCCTTCACCGCCGGCACCATCCAGATGAGCCGTGGCGTCGATGAATCGAACAACCGCGCTTATGCCCATTTCACCTTCAAAAGCATCCGCGCCAAGGATGCCGACAATCTGGTGCCGGTGATGATAGTGGGCGGTGCTTCGGGCCAGACCATCAACGGCTACATCGGAACGGAAGGCTACGAATTTGTCACCAACGACATTGACGGATGCGCGGAAGGGACGGCTGAAGGCGCCTACAACGATCTCGCTTCGGGCGAAAACATCATCTCGGTAGGCGCCTACGTTTCGAGAAACAGCTGGGTAACCCTCAACAACAACGAATCTTACATCGGCAATCCCGTCGGCTCGATACTGAGCTATTCGTCCTACGGCCGGGCATCAGAGACGCACACCGTCCCGACGCTCTGCGCTCCGGGCATGAAGATATCGTGTCCGCTGAGCTCCTACTACACGGCCACGGCCGGTAATTTCAGCAGCACGGGAAGCAACGTCACCGGCTACGTGACCGAAAACGGCCGCGAATATTTCTGGCAGACCTCGCAGGGCACATCGCTCGCCACGCCGTTTGTCGCCGGCACCGTGGCCCTCTGGCTTCAGGCAAATCCGCAGCTCAGCCACGACGACGTCATGACGATAATCCGTGAGACATCGGTCAAAGACAGCCACGTAAGCTCATCGGCCACACCGATGCAGTGGGGCGAAGGGAAGCTCGATGCGCTGGCCGGAACAAAACTGGCACTGAAGATGGCCACGTCGGGACTCGGCAGCCGCCACTTCGTGGTGACCGAGACCGGCAACCGATGCTACAACATATTCCATTCAGGCAATTCGGCGAGCTGCAGCATATCCCTCTATTCCATCTCGGGAGCGCTGATAGAATCGGTGGATTTCGAAGGTCCCGACTACGATCTTGACGCCTCAGCACTCGCCTCCGGGCTCTATATCCTCACCCTCACCGACTCAAACGCGCGCCAGACCGAAAAAATCATTCTGAAATAACGGGCCCTATGCGCTAAATTGCAGGAGCAGAGAGCGCCATCTTGCTTTAATCTTGCAGAAATAGAAAAGAAAATCGGCAAGAAAAGGGCAAAACGCTTGGCCGAACCGAAAAAAAGCGTTAACTTTGCAACGCTTTTGCAAAAACAAAGCATAAAACATTAACAATTAACCCACTACACAAAACATGAAGTACGAAACCGTTTTCATTTTAACTCCCGTTTTGTCTGACGCCCAGATGAAGGAAGCGGTAGAAAAATTCACCAGTGTGCTCGCCGACAACGACGCAACTGTGGTGAACGAAGAACTGTGGGGTCTGCGCAAGCTCGCTTATCCCATCCAGAAGAAATCAACAGGCTTCTACACCCTCGTTGAATTCGAAGGCGAACCCACCATTGTCAAAAAGCTCGAAACAGCATTCCGCCGCGACGAACGCGTGATCCGTTTCCTCGTATTCCGTCAGGACAAATACGCTGCTGAATACGCCGCCAAACGCCGCAGCCTCAAAGGCGCAAAAGAAGTGACCGCTAAAGAAGAAGTTGAATCTGAAGTAAAGGAGGCTTAAACCATGGCACAGACACAATCTGAAATCCGCTACCTCACTCCCATGTCGGTTGACGTGAAGAAGAAAAAATATTGCCGTTTCAAACGCAGCGGCATCAAGTATATCGACTACAAAGATCCCGAATTCCTCAAGAAATTCCTCAACGAGCAGGGCAAAATCCTCCCCCGCCGCATCACCGGCACCTCGCTGAAATTCCAGCGCCGTGTGGCTCAGGCCGTTAAACGCGCCCGCCACCTCGCCCTCCTGCCCTACGTGACTGACTTGATGAAATAATCCATTTAAAACGTTCAGGAATCATGAAGATCATACTTAAAGAAGATATCACCAACCTCGGATATAAAGACGACGTGGTCGAAGTAAAGTCGGGCTACGGACGCAACTATCTCATCCCCTTCGGCAAAGCCGTAATCGCTACTCCCGCAGCCCTTAAGGTGCTCGCCGAAAACCAGCGTCAGCGTGCTCATAAGCTCGCCAAGATCAAAGCCGACGCCGAAGCTCTTGCCGCTTCACTCAAAGACGTCAAGCTCACCATCGGCGCCAAGACAAGCTCAACAGGCACTATCTTCGGATCGGTCAACGCCATCCAGATTGCCGAAGCCCTCGAAAAACTTGGCTTCAATGTTGACCGCAAGAACATCGAAGTGAAAGAAACAATCAAAGAAGTAGGCAACTACAACGCTACCCTCCACCTCCACAAGGAAGTGACCGTAGAAGTGCCCTTCGAGGTTGTGGCCGAATAATCAGCCGCATCACTTTCAGCCATGCCGCACACCGTCGGCATCGGCTTCAGCAAGTATAAAGCGCTGCATCGGAATGCATTCCGATGCAGCGCTTGCTTTTACGCCACTCCCAAACCCCTTCCGGTCCCGCAATCGCATTAAACCTCAGCCGGTTTCCGAAAGCCGCCGCTCCTAAACGTATCCGTCCGAAAAAGGCCGCCTATGCCAAAGT
>OHHH01000562.1_pt1 | contig 13335 bp, 9 predicted proteins | sample 1567951 | NCBI WGS metagenome assembly OHHH01 (sample SAMEA3879550, study PRJEB24766) | human gut metagenome | biome: human-associated habitat; feature: feces | place: USA | collected 1985/1987 | reverse complement strand
ATGTCAAGGCAGATAAGGAAAAGCCCGGTTACAGCGGAACAGGATATGCCGCAGGTTTTTCGGCAGATGATGACGCATGTGAGTTTAGTATTGATATAAAAGAGAACGGATTTTACGATCTTGTATTTACCACGGCAAGCAATGGCGGGTACAAAGAGAATTATGTGTTTGTCGATGGAGAGAGTGTCGGGAACATTGCTTCGGAGAATAGTTCATTTACAGACACGGCAGTGAACAGAGTGTATTTAGAAACAGGAACACATGAGATTCTTGTACAGAAATACTGGGGGTGGATAATGCTTGATAAACTTACGGTTCAGACTTCAAAGCCAATCGATGAAGGTATATACAATGTATCGGCAGAGCTTGTAAATAAGAATGCTGCCGAGAGCGCTAAAAGACTTATGAGTTATCTCACTGATATATACGGAGAGAAGATTCTTTCGGGTCAGTATTGTGATACAGGTCAGTTCGGAAAGGAATGTGCGGTGGTTAACAAGGTCACAGGTAAATATCCTGCTGTACTCGGACTTGATTTTATCGAGTATTCACCATCAAGGGTGGAGAACGGAAGCACATCAAAGGCTACGGATTATGCAAAGAGCTTTTGGGAGAATGGCGGAATCGTTACTTTCTGCTGGCACTGGAATGCACCGAGCAAATATCTTACCGGAGAGTGGTGGTCAGGCTTCAGAACTGAATCAACCAACATAAATCTTGCAAAGATTATGAACGGTGAGGATGAGGAAGGCTATGAGCTGCTTATGAAGGACATAGACGCTATCGCGCAGCAGCTTCTCATATTGCAGGAGGCTGATGTACCGATTCTGTGGAGACCTCTCCATGAGGCATCGGGCGGATGGTTCTGGTGGGGCGCTTCGGGAGCGGAGGCTTACAAGCAGCTCTACATATTATTATATGACAAGCTCACCAATGAATATGGACTTAATAATCTTATCTGGCTGTGGAATGGTCAGGATGCGGACTGGTATCCGGGTGACGAGTATGTTGACATAATCGGTGAGGATATATATCCGGGAGAGCATGTGTACACATCGCAGGTCAACAAGTTCCTTGAGGCTGTGGACTACACACAGGGAAAGATGGTTGTGATGTCTGAGAACGGATGCGTGTTCGACCCTGAGCTTGCTAAGAGAGACGGGGCAATGTGGGGTCTGTTCTGCACATGGGGAACAGAGTTCGTGGCAAAAAACACATCAATATATTCTTACAGTGAACAGTATACGCAAAAGGATATGCTAAAGAAGGCGTATGACAGCGATATAGTGCTTACGCTTGATGAACTGCCTGATTTGAAGGAATATCCAATTAAGTGAATGATTTAACCGTATGATGTACAGCTTTACCGGTACACCTCGGGACGCGCTTCACTCAATAACGCAGCGGTGTACAGGCGGTCAAGACATAGCCGCAGAATTTTTATTTAATGAAAAAGGGGGCTGGAGGTTGAAAAACAGTGATAGCAGAAAGAGTATCAGCCTGAAGGACATATTTAACGGAAAGTTCTTTTCATGGGATGGGCGCTTTATGGAGCTTATCAATGGGTTCGGCGAGCTGGTTATGCTCAGTGTTGCGTTTCTTATATGCTGTATCCCGGTTGTGACAATAGGACCGGCGATGACCTCGCTCTACTACGCAGTGATTAAGAGTGTGAGAAGAGGCAGGGGAACACCACTTGGGGAATTCTTTTCATCGATGAAGAGGACGCTTGGTAAGGGGATAATAGTTACATTGGAGATTATGGCAGTTGGGGCTGCCTTATACATAGGCTACAGACAGGCTGTTGCGATGAATGCTGCGGCAGCGGCGGGGATTTCCGACCATGACGGAAAAGTATTTGCGACAGTGTATGTGATACTTGGTGTTTTGCTTGCCGCAATCAGTGTATATATTTTCCCGGTTTTGTCAAGATTTACCATGAAAACGGTGAACATGTGGAAGCTGGCATTCGTGATGGGGCTAAGATTTTTACCGGTTACGATAGCGGTTATAACGGGAACGGCATTGCTTATATGGTTGCAGATATATGTTTTTCCGATACCATGTGTGGCATTTGTTCCGGGGTGCTGGTGTTTCATTGTGACATTTATGATGGAGAAGGTATTGTTGCATTATATGCCTGAGCCCGGTGAGGGCGAGGAGGCATGGTACTATAACAGTTAATGAAGGTAGAGCCTTAACGAAGGGCTTTACGGAAAGGAAAAGTGATGAAGCAGACTACCAAAAAGAGGGTTACATCAGTACTTGCCATAGCGATGACACTGCTCCTTGCATTTCCGCTTGGTTCGGCACATGTTGAAGCACGGACGGAGCTTGAGATGGATGATTACGATGACATCGTGAGTACATATTCGGTTGACGATTCGGTACTTGATTATAATGATTACGTGCAGAATTTCAATGCAGTATATCCGGACAAAACGATAACAGCCGGTGCAGAGAACTGTGTAAGGTATGATGAGGATGACAAGGAGACAGAGCCGGTTATCTATAAGGACTATGAAGGAATGAGCGGTGACAGCCTTTACACAAGCGAAAATTCACTTATTGAGTTTGAGGTGGATGTAAAGGAAGAAGGCTTTTACAACATATCACTTGAGTATTTTCCTATAAAGGGCAAGAACTCAGCGATAGAGAGAAGCGTATTCATCGACGGAGAGCTTCCTTACTCGGAGCTTGCGCTTGTAACCTTCTACAGAATATGGGAGTATGATGCAGACAGCTATAAGGCTGCCAACGGTTCAAAGGCATATACCTGGGAGAAGGATAATCAGGGAAATGACTGCAAGCCCAGCATGAAGGAAAATCCTGAATGGATAAGCGAGTATATGTATGACAGTGACGGATATATCACATCGCCGTTGTCGGTATATATGACAAAGGGAAAGCATACAATAACACTTCTCTCAATGAGAGAGCCGATGGTGATTCATTCAATTACACTAAGTAATGCCGCTGACAAGCCGTCATACGCGCAGGTAAAGAGCGGAAATGATGCCGCAGGAGCTAAGAATACAAGCGGTAAGCTCATCACAATCGAGGGTGAGAATCCTACAAGGACGTCATCACAGATGTTATATCCTATACAGGATCAGTCATCACCTTCCGTATCTCCATCAAGCCCTAAGATGCTTCTTAACAATACAATCGGCGGAAATTCATGGAGACTGGTCGGACAGTGGATTGAATGGGATTTCGATGTGGAGGAGAGCGGATATTACAATATATCCTTGTATGACAGCCAGAATTTTGTAAGAGGTATATATGTTTCAAGAAAAATAACTATAGACGGAGAGGTTCCTTTTAAGGAGCTTGAGGCATACGGCTTTAAGTATGACCAGAGCTGGAGAGAGGATGTATTGCAGGATGCGGGCGGAACACCTTATTCCTTCTATCTTGAGGCAGGACACCACACGATAAGGATGGAGGTTGTGCTTGGCGATTTCTCACAGATTATCAGTGAGGTTGAGGACTGCGTAAAGCAGTTGAATTCAATCTACCGTGAGGTGATAAGAGTTACCGGAGTTTCACCTGATACATACAGGGATTACCAGATAGAGAGAACTCTTCCGGGGCTTCACGATGAGCTTGTGGCAGTAAGGGCACAGCTTGACAATGCGATAACACAGCTTCGCGCACTCACCGGAAAGAAATCAGACAAGGAGACAGTGCTTCTTACAATGAGGGATCAGCTTGATGACCTTATAAAGGACGGAGACTACTTCGTAAGGGTTATCGGTACCTTCAAGATAAATGTGAGAGCCTGCGGAAACTGGGTAACACAGGTTATAGACCAGCCGCTTGCAATTGACAGAATCAATATCTATTCACCGGATATAAAGCCTGAATATGAGAATACCTCGTTTTTCAGCAAGGCAGGATATGAATGCAGCAGATTATTCTATTCATTCGTTATAGATTACAACCAGATCGGTAATGTTGCCGAGGATGGCGGAGACAGCCCGACAATAACACTCTGGATTGGTTCAGGACGTGATCAGGCAAACGTAATCAAGGCGATGATTGATGAAAGCTTTACCAATGAGTATGGTGTCAATGTAAATGTACAGCTCGTCGACATGTCGACACTCCTGAGAGCAGAGCTTGCGGGAGAGGGTCCTGATGTGGCAATACAGGTTGCCAACACCTCGGGAATTGCCGGAGCAGTGCTCAACACCGGAAATGATACACCGGTCAACTATGGTATAAGAAATGCGGTGCTTGATTTAAGCCGGTTTTCAGACCTTGACGAAGTGCTTGAGCGTTTCCCGGATGCGGCTATGACGGCATTTACATTTGACGGTGCAACGTATGCACTTCCTGAGACAATAACATTCCCGGTAATGTTCTACAGAAAGGATATCTTAGCAGAGTTAGGGCTTGATATTCCTGAGACATGGGCGGATGTAAAGGTTGCCATGACGGTACTTGCAAAGAATCAGATGGAGTTCGGAATGCTTCCTAGTGAGCAGATATTTGCAATGCTTCTCTACCAGAATGGCGGAGAATATTATACGGAAGATGGAAGCAGCTCACTTCTTGATTCGGATATAGCGGTAAACACCTTTAAGGAATACTGTGAATACTATACAGATTTCAAGCTTGATAAGGAGACAAGTGTGGAGGAGCGTTTCCGTACAGGTGAATGCCCGATTATAATAGCGGATTACACAACCTACAACAATCTGGTAGTATCCGCACCTGATATCGCGGGACTGTGGGACTTCGTTCCGGTTCCGGGAACACAAAAGGATGACGGAACCATAGACAGAAGCACAGGCTGTACCGGCCTTGCAAGTATCATTATGGCGGACACAGAGTATCCTGATGCATGCTGGCAGTTCTTAAAGTGGTGGACCAGTGAAGAAACCCAGACCAAGTACGGCCGCGAAATGGAAGGTCTGATGGGCAGTGCAGCGAGAGTGCCGACCGCCAACTACGAAGCCTTCTTGAACATGCCCTGGCCGGTAGACGATTTTGAAGCATTGCAGAAATCCATGAACTGGGTAAAAGGTATCCCGCAGGTACCCGGCGGTTATTATTCCTGGAGAAACGTATACAACGCATTCTACACCGTAGTAAACAATAACGATACGGCGCTTCCGAGAGAAGAACTGATGGATAAGGTTATTTACATCAATGCCGAAATTGATTACAAGCGTGAAGAACTGGAACTGGATAAATAGAAAGGAGGAAACAAGCAGTGAACGGAACAAATACAGAAAACACGGTATCGCAGGAAGCTCTGGACATAGCGAAAAAACAGGCGACCTTAAGCTACCGTATTAAAAGAAACAAAGCCTGCTATATAATGCTTGCCCCTTATTTCATCCTGTTTTTCTTCTTTACCGTTTTACCGGTTGTGATGAGTGTGGCTTTCAGTTTTACCTATTATAATATGCTGGAAATGCCGGAATTTATCGGTTGGAAAAACTATATCAAGTTGTTTTTGGAAGAATACCTTAATCCTTGCGGTAATCACCGGACCCATCAGTTACTTCTTATGTCTGTTGTTTGCATGGATTATCAATGAATTCAAAGGATGGCTCAGAGCTTTCCTGACCCTGATTTTCTATGCACCCAGTATCTGCGGTAACGCATATGTGGTATGGAACCTTATCCTTTCCGGCGACAGATACGGATACTTAAACGGTCTTTTGATGAAATTAGGCATCTTGGATGAAGCCATCATCTGGATGAAGACAGAAAAGTACGTACTGCCCATGCTGATTATTGTTCAGTTGTGGCTGTCCTTAGGTACCGGCTTCCTTTCCTTTATTGCCGGTTTGCAGACGGTTGATAAGTCCCTGTACGAAGCGGCGGCATTAGACGGCGTCAAGAACCGCTGGCAGGAGCTCTGGTATGTAACACTTCCCGCGATGAAGCCCCAGTTGATGTTCGGTGCGGTTATGCAGATTACACAGTCCTTTGCCATTGCCGATGTTTCCATCCAGCTGGCAGGTAACCCGTCCGTCAATTACGCCGGCGCTACCGTAGTTACCCATTTGCTTGACTATGGTACCGTACGTTTTGAAATGGGTTATGCATCCGCTATCGCAACAGTATTGTTCTTACTCATGGTAGGAAGTAACATGCTGGTACAGAAATTGTTAAGGAGGGTGGGAGAATAATGAAAAAAGAAAAAGATTATTTGAAGCCCTACAAAAAAAGACGTTTCTTTAAGCCGAAGGAAAAGAAATTAAACCGTTCCATGGCTGGAAATACGTTACTGTTTGTACTGATGGCCATCTGCGGCGTAGCCATGGTGCTCCCTCTGGTTATGGTTATCAACAACTGCCTAAAGCCTTTGGATGAACTGTATCAGTTCCCTCCCAAGATTTTTGTAAGAAACCCTACTCTGGAAAACTTTTCCGATTTGTTCACACTGATGAATGACTCCTGGGTGCCCTTTTCCAGATATATCCTGAACACCATTATCATTACCGGCGGCGGTATGGTCGGCCACGTAATCATTGCATCCCTGGCGGCATATCCTCTGGCAAAGCACAATTTCCCCGGAAAGAACATTCTGTTCCAGATGGTAGTGCTTTCCATGATGTTCTCCTGGACGGTTACCCAGACTCCCCAGTACATGATTATTTCCTGGTTACATATTAACAACAGCTACTGGGCGCTGGTTTTACCGGCCTGTGCGTTCGGTATGGGTCTGTATCTGATGAAGCAGTTCATGGAACAGCTTCCCGATTCTTTAATGGAATCAGCCAGACTCGACGGCGGTAGTGAGTGGACCATTTTCTGGAAAATTGTAATGCCTAATGTTAAGCCGGCATGGCTGACACTGGCAATCTTCCAGTTCCAGCAGATGTGGGGCAACACCGGCAGTACCTTCCTTCGCGATGAAGATTTAAAGCCTCTGCAGTACGCACTGCAGCAGATTTCCGCAGGCGGTACCGCAAGAGCCGGCGCGGCCGCAGCCGTTACCTTTATCATTGCAGCGGTACCCATTACCTTCTTCCTTATTTGCCAGAAGAACGTATTGGAAACCATGACATCATCCGGTATGAAAGACTGATAGGAGGGGAAGACGATGAAAAAAATGACAAAGTTAAAAAAGATGCTTTCCCTCTGCCTTACCGCAGCAGTGCTTGCCTTTGCCGCATCCGATGTGGCTTCGGCATCCACCCTGCCGTATGATTCCTACAATTACGATTACAGAGAGTACATCCATTTTACACCGGCTCCCTATGTACCGTCCGGTTCCATTACCGGCAGCAGCTTCACTTACAACGGAGAGCCTCTTGGGAACTTTGCAAATCCGCAGGATATGTGCCAGGCAGACGACGGCAATATTTACATTGCGGATACCGGCAATAACCGGATTGTGGTTCTTGATAAAAAAATGAAAAATGTAGTGAATGTTATCACTGCTTTTGACAACAACGGAACGGAAGATACCTTCAATATGCCTTACGGCGTGGCAGTTTCCGAAAACGGTCAGGTATATGTGGCGGACTCCCAGAACCACAGGGTTGTGGTACTGGAAAAGGATGCAACTTTGGTAAAGATTGTGGAAAATCCCAAGTCCGAAAGCCTGGATGACAATTATGTATTTACTCCCCTAAAAGTAACGGTTGACTATGCAGACAGAATTTACGTCATTGCACAGAACATGTTCGAGGGTATCATGGTATTTGAAAACAACGGTAACTTCTCCAGCTTCTTCGGTACCATCAAAGTAGAAATCTCTCTCTGGGAGAAATTCTGGAAGAGACTGGCAACCAAGGAGGAACGTGCCAAGCAGCAGCTTTATATCCCTACCGAATTTACCGGTATCGATATCGACCCCTCCGGCTTCGTATATGCGACCAACATCGATTCCACCGGCGTACAGGGTGTCAGGCGATTAAATCCCCGTGGTGAAGACGTTATCAAGAAGGGTCAGAACAAGAATGTGGGCGGTGACCTCTGGATCAGCGGTACCAGCGACTATGCGGGACCTTCCCAGTTCACAGACATCGTTTACCGTGAAAATGGTATTTACTCCTGTCTGGACCGTAAGAGAGGCAGAATTTTCACCTACGACCATGAAGGCAACCTGCTTTACATCTTCGGCGGACTCGGCACCCAGGAAGGAACCTTCTTCATGCCGGTAGCCATTGAAGATATCGGCGGCAGCTTAGTGGTGCTGGATGCAACCGGCGCTTCCATTGTCTGCTTTGAAGAAACCGAATACGGCAGACTGATTAACGACGCCGTAGCGCTCCGTTACGACGGTGATGAAACACAGGCCGTTGACCTCTGGCAGAGAGTTCTTGAATTAGACGAAAACAACGAGCTTGCCAATACGGGTATCGGTAAGGCTTATCTTACCGCAGGCGATTATGTAAATGCCATGAAGTACTTAAAATTAGGTATGAGCAGAGAGTATTACTCCATCGCTTACAGACGTTACCGTAACAGCAAGCTGACACAGAATGCAAACTACATTCTGACCGGTGTGGTAATCCTCATTGTGGTTTACCAGATTGTGAAGAGAGTGGTTAAGAAGAAAAAAGAACAGGCCGCAATAGAGAGAGTACAGAAAGGGGGCAGCCAGAATGGGTAAGTATTTCTCAAAAGACAAATGGAAGTATATGCTTTACACGGTGTCCCATCCCATGGACGGATATTACTGGATACGCCATGCAGACAGAGGAAGCGTGCCTCTGGCTATCCTCATGGTTATCCTGTTTGCGGTAAGCTTCTCCGCAAACCGACTGCTTGCCAGCTTCGTGGTAAATGACATTGACCCGAGGGCGGTAGACAGCCTTTACGAACTTATGGGTGTTCTGGCCTTTTATCTGATTTTATGCGTCAGCAACTGGTCTGTAACCTGTCTGATGAACGGGGAAGGCCGAATGAAAGACATTGCCATAGCGGTTGGCTACGGTACGGTGCCGATAACGGTGATGATGACCGTCAGTACCATCATCAGCCAGGTGATTGCCGACGATGAGCAGGCATTCTACGGACTGCTTCTGGGTGCCGGCATTGTATACGGCCTTATCATGATACTCATCGGTATCATGCAGGTACACAATTATACTCTGGGTAAAACGCTTCTTACCCTGTTTATTACCTTTATCGCCCTGCTGATCATTATTTTCTTAATGTTATTGTTAAGCAACCTCATCGGTATGGTAGTAAACTTCTTCAAGAGCATTTACACAGAAATCATCTTCAGGACTTAGGAGGCAGGAAATGGATAAGAAAACCAAGAAAAAATACAAAAAAACCAAACTGCCTATGAGTCTGGCGAAAAAAGTATTTCTCATTATTTTAGGCGCAGCGGTAATCGGAGTGGCAATCTACCTTCTGTATTATTACTTCCATTACACCAGATACGTAAAATATAAGGATTCCCTTTCTTCTTACGAATACGAAGAGGGCGGTGTGTTCAATGCTGTTCCGGAAAACTCGGCAGATGTGCCCGGCATGCAGCTTGCGGCGGAAAATGAGTACTTAAAGCTTTACACCAACGTACAGACAGCGGATGTTGCCGTATACGATAAGAGAGACGGAAGCATTACTTATTCCACACCGGTGGATGCGGATCAGGACAGTATGGCAAATGCCAGCAACTTAAACCTTTTAAAATCCCAGTTTGTAGTCACCTACTACAATGCGGATGTAAAGTCCGGTACCTATGATTCTTATTCCCAGTGTGTGGCAAAAGGAAAGGTTACCGCACAGAGCATTAATGGCGGTATACGCTACATGTATAAAATCGGCAGTGAAAAAGACAACAACGGACAGGAAGGCATTCACTTTGATATTCCGCTGGAGTACCGCTTAAAAGAGGACAGCTTAGAGGTATCCATTCCGGTAAGCGGCATTAAGGAATATGGCAGCGGCTCCATCGCCCGTATCCAGCTTCTCCGCTACATGGGCGCCGCTAAAAACGATGAAGAGGGGTACATGGTGGTGCCGAACGGTTCCGGTTCCCTGATTTACTTTAACAACGGAAAGACAACGGCAGCTTCCTATTCCCAGTACATTTACGACATTGACCCGGTAGCGGCAAGCTATACGACTACCGAAAACATTACCGGTGTGAAGCTTCCTTTATTCGGCATCTGCCGTACGGACAGAACTTTGCTGGTAACGGTAGAGGACGGGGCTTCCACAGCACTGATTTCAGCGGGCATTTCAGGTGTGTATAACGATTATAACTATGCATTCCCGACCTTCGTGCTCCGTAACATTGACAACTTAAGAAATTTCGGTAATACCACACAGGATGTCTTCGTTCTGGAGTCCGATATGTACGATATCAACTGCAGGGTACGCTACACCTTCCTTACCGAAAAGGACAGCGGTTATACGGGACTTGCCAATTACTACCGCGAAAGACTTACCGCAGAGGGAGTTCTCTCCAAACAGCAGGCGACGGAAAACATTCCTTTCTACTACGACATCCTCGCAGGAGTAAAGGAAACATCCCATTTCTTGGGAGTACAGTACTTACATACGTTTACCATGACGAGCTTTAAGGAAGCGGGAGAGATATCCAATGCCTTAAAGGACAGCGGCATTACCAATCAGGTCATGAACCTGCAGGGCTGGTTTAACGGCGGTTATTATCATGATGCTCCGCACAATATCAAGGGACTCGCCAAGCTTGGCGGTAAATCGGGACTGGAAAACTTAAATAAGACCGTAGCGGCAAACGGAGGTATCCTCTATGCAGATGTAGATTTCCAGGAAGTAACCTTCGCAGATAAGTACTTTAACTACAATGCAGAATCCTCCCGCTATTACGGAGCCGGTTATGTAGTGGCGCTCGGACAGGTAAATCCGACCACCCTGTACAACAGTTCCGGTTTAAGCTATTCCGAAACCAAATATGATATTCTTTCCCCTAAGTATCTTCCCAGATATGTGGGCAGCTTTGCAAAGAAGATTAAAAACTATGACGTGGACGGTATTTCCTTAAGGGATTTGGGCGATATGCTTGCTTCCGATAAGAGAAGAACCCACGTAATCAACAGAGAACAGGCTCTTGATGTGGTACTTTCCCAGTTCGATGTACTGGAAGGCACCGGCAAGAAGCTGATGACGGAGAAAGCCAACAGCTATGCATTCGCATACAGCTCCGACATCTTAAATGTGCCTCTCACCGGAAACGACTTCAAAATCATCGATGAAAATATTCCTCTGTATGAGATGATTATTCACGGAAGTATTTCTTATTCTTCCGACCTGCTTAATTTTGAGGACGAAGATCACATGCAGACGAAGGTACTGCAGATGATTGAAGCAGGAGCTTCCCCCCACTATGTATTTACCTGGGAAGATTCCAGCAAGATGAAGGAAACCGGCTTAAGCAGATATTACGCAACTACCTTTACTACCTGGAAGGACGATGCCGTAAAGGTATACGAACAGGTAAACGAGCCCCTTAAGAATGTAACGGGAGCCATTATGGTGGGACACGAAATCTTAAACAACGGAGTCCGCAAGGTTACCTATGATAACGGTGTAACCATTTATGTAAATTACAGTGAGGAAGATTTAGCAGCAGACGGAAAGACAGTTCCGGCATTAAGCTACAGATTGGAGGGGGCTAATTAAATGAAAACAAAGAAAAAACTGACTCTTCTCCAGAAACGAAGCTTAACAGGTTATTTATTTATTCTCCCTTGGGTTGTGGGATTTATCCTATTCTATGTAAGATCCCTTGTCATGACTGGCCAGTTTGCTTTTAACAAGCTGACCATGGACACCATCGGAGGGGGCTACAAGTTAGATTTCGTAGGACTTGACAACTTTATTTATGCATTCCGCGTGCATGGTTCCTTCAAACAGGTACTGACCACTTCCGTTCTGAACATGCTGATTGACGTACCTCTGATCACGTTCTTCAGTTTGTTCATGGCGATGCTTCTGAACAAGAAGTTCCCCGGAAGAGCCATTGTAAGAGCGATTTTCTTCTTACCGGTTATCTTAAATTCCGGTGCGATTACCGCAGCCATGGAATTAAGCGAACAGATGATGTCGGGCGGTATCGCCACCCAGGTGGCGGAAACAGGAGTTACAGCGGGAAGCACCATTGCCTTTGATATCGATTACCTGATTGATATGTTCTTAAATTTAGGACTTCCGGCAACACTGCTTGACTACATCGTAGCGGCGGTAGCGCGTATCAACGATATCATTGCCGCATCCGGTATTCAGATTATTATTTTTATTGCCGCCTTGCAGTCCATCCCCGGTTCCATGTACGAGGTTGCCAAAATTGAAGGCGCTACCGGATATGAAACCTTCTGGAAGGTAACCTTCCCCATGGTAATGCCTCATATCATTACCAACGTGGTATATACCATCGTGGACAGCTTTACGGAAAGCGAAGTAGTAGACTTAGCTTATGACGTAGCGTTTACACAGTTCAATTACGGTTTGAGTTCCGTATTCAGTTTGGTCAGCACGGTAATCACCTGTGTGATCCTGATCGCAATATGCGGCGCAATACAGAAACGAACCTTCTACTATAACTAAGGAAAGGAGAAAAGAAAATGCAGATGATTGCAAAGGCAAAAAAAGTGTTAAGTGATCCCGACCAGACCAAGAGCTTCTTAAACAGCGTGAAAAATTTTTTGGTCAACCTGCTTCGTGCAGCAATCCTGATTGGCGTCGGTTATGTAATTCTTTCTCCGGTAATCGGTATTATCGTAAATTCCATCTCATCCAACAAGGATGCATACAACCCGATGGTGTTCGTATTACCACAGTTCCCCACGTTAGAGCGTTACGCCCTTGTTATCGAAAGAATGAATTATTTTCCCACCATGTTCCGGGATTTGCTTTATACCCTGACCCTTACAGCATTACAGCTTTTGGTGTGTTCCATGGTAGGATACGGATTCGCAAGATTTGATTTTCCTATGAAAAAGTTGCTGTTCGGATGTGTGGTAGTTATGATTGTCATCCCGGCACATACCATTATGCTTCCTTTGTACATGACCTTTAAGAGCTTTGACCCGTTTGGCATTGTTTCCGCCATTAAAGGTACTCCGGGTATCATGGGTACGGTTGTTCCCATGTATATCATGACACTTTTAGGATGCGGTGTCCGTTCCGGTCTTTACATTTATATCTTCAACCAGTTCTTCCGCGGACTTCCCAAGGAAATTGAAGAAGCGGCGCTGGTAGACGGATGCGGGGTATGGTATACTTATTTCAGAATCATGTTGATTAATGCAATGCCCGCTGTCATTACGGTAGCAGTATTTTCCATCGTATGGCAGTTCAATGATACTTTTTATGCGAAGTTATTTCTGATCAGCGAGAATATCGTAATCAGTAAAAAGATTT
>OHHH01000558.1_pt1 | contig 13421 bp, 12 predicted proteins | sample 1567951 | NCBI WGS metagenome assembly OHHH01 (sample SAMEA3879550, study PRJEB24766) | human gut metagenome | biome: human-associated habitat; feature: feces | place: USA | collected 1985/1987 | reverse complement strand
CATAGCAAAGCATGGAAAGCAGCTGCCCTTGGTCTGGCAGCTATGGCAGCATTCACCCTGGCAGGCTGCGGCGGCAGCGGTACATCGGACAATGCAGCTTCAACAACCTCATCGGCAAGTGCAGACGCAGGCAATGACGGTGACGCAGCGGATAACAGCGGCAGCTCCGCTTCTTCCACAGGTGATGTTCCGTCGTTCTCCGAGCTTTACGGTGATGAGACCATTCAGCTTACAGCTTACAGCCAGCTCGCCAACTACTCCGGCAAGCTTACAGGCTGGTTCGCTAAGATCTTAAAGGACAAGTTCAACTGCGAGATCACGATCATCCCCGAAGCCGACGGCGCATTCGATACAAGAATGGAAGCAGGCGACCTCGGCGACCTCGTCGTTTTCGGTTCGACAGGCACAAACTACCAGAGAGCTGCTCTCGGCGGACTTCTCTTTGACTGGAACGAAGATGATATCCTTTCCGATTACGGTCCTTACATAAAGGAACATATGCCTTACGCTATTCAGAACAATGCGCAGCTGAGCAATTCTTTCGGCGCAGGCGAAACGGTTTACGGTATCGGTCACAACATCGCTACCAACCCTGAGGATCATGAAGCGTTCTTCTACACAATGGATGTTCGTTACGATCTTTACAAGGAACTCGGCTATCCCGAGGTAAAGACAATGGACGATTTCTTTGACCTTATGGTAAAGATGAAGGAGATCTGCCCGACCGATGAAACAGGCAGCGAAACCTATGCTACTTCGCTCTGGCCTGACTGGGACGGCAATATGGTAATGTACGTTAAGGCATTCGCAACCTGCTACTATGGCTACGATGAAATGGGCTTCGGTCTTTACGATGTTGAAAACGGCACATATCACGATGCCCGTGAGGAAGACGGCCCTTACATGAAGTCGCTCAAGTTCTTCAACAGACTTTATCAGGCAGGTCTTATCGATCCCGACTCTATGACACAGACCTACAACGAAATGGCTGAAAAGGTTACCGCAGGCGGTACATTCTTCTCCATCTTCGACTATGCAGGTTCTGCACTTTATAACACAGAAGAGCATCTTGAAGCAGGCAAGGCAATGTACCCTGTTGTTCCCGAAGATGCAACACCTCTTTGCTACGGTATGAACGTACTCGGCGGCAACAGAGTATGGACTATCGGCTCTAAGACCGAATACCCCGAGCTTTGCATGGCTATCATCAACTACCTTGCAACTCCTGAGGGATATATGACATACTGGTACGGTCCTAAGGATCTTTGCTGGTACTATGATGAAGAAGGCAACTCCTGCCTTACCGAATTCGGTGAGACCTGCCAGGCTGACAAGAAGGGCACAAAGATGCCTGATGAATGGGGCGGCGGTACATACGATGAAGGTTCGTTCCAGGTAAACAACACGACCTGGACAAGAGACGCTTCCAACCCTGATTCCAACGGCGACACATATAACTATCAGAACTGGAAGAGCAGACGTTCCAACGCTACTTATGATATCCTTGCTGACTGGAGAGAACACACAGGCTGCTACGATACACAGGAATATATGAACACTGTTAACTACAAGGTTTCCCTTGCAACAGCTTACTCCGAATCTGCACAGTCCGACGACCTTAAGGTTGTATGGCAGCAGGTTGCAAAGTGCATCGTTGACTACTCCTGGAGAGCTATCTACTCCACTTCCGATGATGAATTCAACAAGAATGTTGAAGAAATGCTCGCTAAGTGCAAGGAATACGATCCTGACGATCAGTGCCTTAACTGGTGCCTGAACGAAGCAGCACTCAGATGCTCTTACGAAGATCAGGTTAGATAAGATAATTTAAATCAATGCAATGAGGCTTCTGCGGACGATATCTGCGGAAGCCTTGTTTTTTAGGAGAATGACTATGCTCAATGAAAAGCTTATAATTGAAATGGTGAAATTCGACTGCGGCGATCCTAAGCGTATACAGCATTTCACGAAGGTTTATGAATATGCGCACACTATCGGGGTGCTTGAAAAGCTTGATGCAGAAACGCTGAAAATTCTTGAAATAGCTTCGATAATGCACGACATCGGCATAAGACCGAGCGAGGAAAAGTACGGACACTGTGACGGTAAGCTTCAGGAACAGGAAGGCCCTGCTTATGCGCACGAAATAATGAAAAGCTTCTCCGAGATATCACCGGAGGAGGCGGAGAGGGTGTGCTTTCTTATCGGGCATCATCACACTTATGTGGGTGTAGACGGCTTGGACTGGCAGATATTACTCGAAGCGGATTTTCTCGTCAATGCGTATGAGGACGGACTTTCAAAGGAGAGCATAAAGTCATTCCGTGAAAAGGTTTTTCGCACGAAAACGGGTATGAAGCTACTTGACATAATGTACGGAATTTGAATTTTTTGGTGAAATAACTGTGAAAACACTTGTAAAATGTCAACCTTTGTGGTAGAATATAATTTGCACGAAAAATATTCTGAAAGGATGATATATATGGCAAAAAGACCACTCGTGCCGATCACACTTCTCACAGGTTACCTCGGCGCAGGAAAAACTACACTTATCAACCACGTTCTGAACAATCAGGAGGGTTATAAAACCGCTGTTATCGTCAACGATATCGGTGAAGTAAACATCGATGCGGAGCTTATTCAGAAGGGCGGCACTGTTACACAGAAGGACGACAACCTCGTTCCGCTTTCCAACGGCTGTATCTGCTGCACACTTAAGGTCGATCTTATGAATCAGATCACAGATCTTATTGAAACGGGCAAGTTCGACTATATTCTTATCGAGGCAAGCGGCATTTGTGAGCCTCTCCCGATCGCACAGTCCATTTCCGTTCTCGAGGGCAAGGTAGACAAGCGTTATCCTGCTATCTGCCGTCTTGACAACATCGTTACGGTTGTTGATGCGCTCAGAATGGCAAGCGAATTCGGCTGCGGTGATGATCTTCTCGCTGATGATATCGGCGAAGAGGACATTGCAAATCTTCTCATTCAGCAGATCGAATTCTGCACGACTATTATACTCAACAAGGTAGACAAGGTAACTCCCGACCAGCTCGGCAGAGTCAAGGCTATGATAAGGACGCTTCAGCCTAAGGCTAAGATAATCGAAGCCAACTACGGCGAAGTTGCTGTTTCCGATATTCTCGACACAAAGTCCTATGATTTTGAAGAAGCTGTTACTTCCGCAGGCTGGGCAAAGGCTTACGAAGAGGGCGTTGACGAGGAGGACGAACACGAACATCATCATCACCACGATCATGATGATGACCACGATCATGAGCATGAACATCATCACGATCATGACCATGATGAACACGACCATGACCACGATGAGCATGAGCATCATGAACATAAGTATGATGAATTCGGCAATTGCAGCTGCGGACATCATCACGACCACGAACACAACGATGAAGAAGGCGAAGCTGAGGAATACGGCATCGGTACTTTCGTTTACCGCCGCCGCAGACCGTTCAATCAGGACAAGTTCGGCGATTTCGTTGAGAACTGGCCTAAGTCCATAATTCGCTGCAAGGGTATGCTCTGGTTCTCCGATGACCGTGACAACGCTTATGTTTTCGAGCAGGCAGGCGTACAGATAAACGCTACAGAGTCGGGCAAGTGGTTCGCTTCCGCTCCCGAAAAGGAGAGAAAGCGTCTTCTCAAGCAGTATCCCGAAATTGCCGAGGACTGGGACGAAATTTACGGCGACCGTGAGATAAAGCTTGTATTTATCGGTCAGAAGATGGACAAGCACGGCATTACCGATGCTCTTGATGATTGCCTTGACGACTGAAAAAATATTTTTGATAAAAATTTTTCCGTTACCACTTGACAACGCATAAAATTGTGCTATAATAAAATTTATAGAAGTAAACCGATGATTAAGATTAGTAATTGGGATCAATTCGCTTCCAGAGAGCCGCAGTTGGTGAAAAGCGGTGCGCAATATCTCAGTGAATGGACTTATGAGGGTCAACTGAACGAGAAAATCAAGTAGGAAGAACGTTTTGCATACGTTATAATGCTTTCGAGTGCGCTCTTTTATGGGCGAATTTGGGTGGTACCGCAGGATATTACAGTCTTGCCCCTTTATATTTGGGGCAAGGCTTTTTTTATTATCGTTTAAAACCGTGTGAATAGCGGTTTGAAATATTTCATTCCTATATTTTTATTAAGGAGAGATTTTTATGAAGATGAAAAAAATTATGGCTGCAGTAGTTGCAGCAGCAATGACACTTGCTTTCGCAGGCTGTTCATCGACAAACACAGACACAAACGCTGACACGGGCGCTGCTGATGCGAACGCTGAAACAAGCGCAGCCGCTGATGCAGACACGACCGCTGAAAAGGACAGCTACACCATCGGTGTTATCCAGTTCGGCAGCCACCCGTCACTTGACAACTGCTATCAGGGCATTGAAAACGGTCTTATGTCAAGCTCTATCGCTGACAAGATCACTATCGACCGTCAGGACGGCAACTTCGACAGTGCGACATGCGACTCTATCGCAAAGAACATGGCATCTAAGAACTACGACCTTATTTTTGCTATCGCAACACCAGCCGCAGTTTCCGCTTACTCCGCAACACAGAATTCACAGACACCTGTAATCTTCACAGCGGTTTCCGACCCTGTTGCAGCAGGTCTTGTTGAGAGCCTTGACGCAGGTTCAAAGAACTGCATCGGTACTTCCGATGTTCTTGACCTTGAAGCTCAGGTCGCTCTTATTCAGGCACTTCAGCCTGACGTAAAGACTATCGGTATTCTTTACACTACTTCCGAGGCAAACTCAGTTTCCAACCTTGCAAGACTTGAAGAGATCACAAGCACAATGGACATCACCGTTGAAGCTCAGGGCGTTCAGAGTGCTGCTGATATCCCTCAGGCTGCTGCTACGCTCGCTTCAAAGGTAGACTGCATCAACAACTTTACAGATAACAACGTTGTAAGCAACCTTTCCGTTCTTCTTGAAAAGGCTAATGCTGCAAACATTCCTGTTTACGGTTCTGAAATTGAACAGGTTTACAACGGCTGCATCGCTTCTATCAGCATTGACTATGTTGCACTCGGCGAAAAGACTGCTGAAATGGGAATTGAAGTTCTCAACGGCGCTGATCCTCAGACAATGGCTGTCGGCACTATCACAGAGGGTACTCCGGTTGTAAACACCGACGTTCTTGCACAGTTCGGCATTGAGCTTCCCGAACCCTATGCAAATGCAGAAAAGGTTGTAACAGGCGGCAATTCCGAAGAATAATTTATAAGAAAATTACTGCGAAGTGAATGAAAATTTGCTTCGCAGCTTAAAGCGGCGGAAAATGCTCCGCTGTTTTAAGCTGCGAAACAGCGGCAGTACCGACAGGGCGGTTCTGATTTTTTACGGAGGAATTATATGAACGTTATTCTCAATATTCTGATAGTAACTCTTGAAGAGGGTCTTATGTATGCGATCATGGCTCTCGGAGTTTACATCACCTACAGCATACTCGATTTCCCCGACCTTTCGGTTGACGGAACGTTTCCGCTCGGAGCTATTCTTTCGGGCATACTTATAATGAAGGGTGTAAACCCGTGGCTTTGTCTGCTCATTGCATTTGCGGTGGGAATGCTGGCAGGAACGGTGACGGGTCTGCTTCACGTCAAGCTGAAAATTCGTCCTTTGCTCTGTGGAATACTTATTTACACGGGCTGTCTTTCGATAAACCTTGTAATGCTTCTCAAAGGCACGGGCGGAAAGGCTATTGCTACGTTCTTCAACAAGGACACTATTTTCAACAGCTCGTTCGGTGCGCTCATTCCCGAGAGCATCGGCGGATATTATCTCAGAACGACGATAGTTTCGCTTATTCTTGTGATCATATGCAAGGTCCTGCTTGACCTTTATCTTAAAACGAAGTCGGGACTGCTTCTCCGTGCGACGGGCGACAATGAAAAGTTCGTGACGATGCTCGGTCAGGACAACGGCGTTTCAAAGATACTCGGACTTGCGATAGGAAACGGCTTTGCGGCACTTGCAGGCTCGGTAGTTGCGCAGTCAAAGGGTTCTGCCGATCAGCAGATGGGTGTCGGAATGGTAGTTCTTGCGCTTGCATCGGTAATAATCGGACTCAGCGTATTCAAGAAAGTTTCGTTTATGAAAGCGACGACTATGGTAATTCTCGGCTCGATACTTTACAAGGGCTGTTTGTCGGTCGCACTTGCGCTTGGCTTGCCTACGGAGTATCTGAAGCTCCTTATGGCGCTTATTTTCACCGCTGCACTCGTATTCAGCAACGGTTTTGGCTTAAAGGGAAGGAGGACATCCAATGCTTCAGCTAAATAACATAGTTAAGGTTTTCAACAAGGGTACAGTTGATGAAAACGTGCTTTTCAACGATTTCAGCTTCAAGGTGAACAAGGGTGACTTCATTTCCGTTATTGGCTCGAACGGCAGCGGCAAGACGACGCTCCTTAACCTTGCCTGCGGAACTATGCAGCCCGACAGCGGCTCGGTCGTTTTTGAGGGAAAAGACATCACCAAGGTGAGCGAATATAAGCGGGCAAAATTTATCGGCAGAGTTCTGCAAGACCCGAAAATGGGAACGTGCGGAAGTCTTACGATACTTGAAAATATGGCTCTTTCCGACAACAAGAACAAATCCTATGGTCTTTCTCCCGTTATAAACAAAAAGCGTGTGGACTATTACAAGACCCTGCTTGAACAGTGCGGAATGGGACTTGAAAACCGTATGGGTGTAAAGGTCGGTTCATTGAGCGGCGGTCAGCGTCAGGCGTTGGCACTTATCATTGCGACTATGACGGACATAAAGATGCTCATTCTCGATGAACATACGGCTGCGCTCGACCCGAAATCCTCCGAGACGCTTATGCAGATAACGGATAAGATCGTTAAGGAAAAGCAGCTCACGACGCTTATGGTAACGCACAATCTTCGTTTCGCTGTTGAATATGGCAACAGAATGGTAATGATGCACTCGGGAAATGCTGTGATGAATCTTTCCGAAGAGGAAAAGAAGCAGACGGGCATTGATGATATTCTTGACAAATTCAATGAGATCAGCATTGAAGTCGGAAATTGAGGCAGGGAAGCCCTGCGGCAGGTTTGCACTTTACTTTGTTTATGTCAGAAATTCGTGAAGCAAGTTTTTGCCGATACAACTTAGTAAAAATAAACGCTTATCAATTTTGCGGTTGATAAGCGTTTAATACTATATTCCTTTTTTGCGGATAACGACACGGAAAACTCTTGATATTGAGGAAATGGCGAAGATGCCCATTGCGATAGCGCCTGCGGCTGCGAATGCGGCTGTACACTGGTCGGCGAAGCTTTGCGTTTCGCCGTTTATGAGTGCTATCATTGCTTGGTATATGAGTTTTCCGGGGACGAGCGGTATGATAGCTACGACGAGGTACATATTTACGGGGACGTGCAGCCTTCTTGCGAGAAATTCCGAATAGACGGCTATTGCGCAGGTGGCGAAGAAATAGCAGAGCGGTTCGCTGCTGCCGCCGAGTTCGGCTGCGTTGAAGATGACTTGGCTTATGACTCCGCCGACTGCTGCGGCTATTATATGGCGAAATCGGATATTGAACTGTATGCCGAATGCTATTGATGCGATAAAGCTATACAATGCAGGCAGGACGAGGTCGTTCAGGACGTTCATTTTGGTTATAACACCGCCGTTCTTAAAATTCGGAATTATGAATTCGGAATTCGGAATTATTTTTTCGTTTGAAAACGCTTTTTTCAAAAAAATCCGTAGGGGACGGGTTTCCCGTCCCGTTTTGTCGAATCGTATTTTGGTAATTTTATATCCCGAGCAATTTTGTTAGGGTCGAAATTGCGAATGCTGCGCCTACTGCCATTCCCGTTGCTACAAGGAGGGCTTCTATCAGGGTGTACAGTCCTGCGATGAAGTCGCCTGCTATAAAGTCACGCATACAGTTTGGCTGCGCCGATTATGATGCTGTCGTACTCGTTTGTCAGACCGAAATAATAGCACAGGACGGCGGCTGTGGCTGTAAAAAGCGAGCAGATCAGGCTCATAAAAAACACGCTCGGGCGGACTTTTGTGACGGCTTTTTCTATAAGGCATATTATGGCGGCGATAATTCCGCCTGCGATAGATTCACGCCAGCCGCCGCCGAAAAACAAGGCGAAAGTTGCGCCTATGACGGCATAGCTTATAACGACGGCATAGAAAGGATAGGTCTTGCGCTTTTTTATCTGCGAGATATAGTTATTGACGGTCGCAAAGCTTGGCTTTTCCGAGCAAATATAGCGTGAGAGGTTATTCAGGCGGTCAACACGGTCGAGGTTGTTCACTCTTGTTTTGGTATTTCGCTGGATAGTGAGGGGAGTGCCGTCTTCGCTCTGCACGGTGATGATTATTGTGGGCGGAATTGCGAAGATCTCGAAGCGTTCGCCCTGCTTATAGCCATAGGCTTCGGCGATACGGACAACGCTGTCCTCAACACGGTAGATTTCAGCGCCGTTTTCGAGGAGCATCATACCGATCTGCGAAGTGACGGACAGTAGTTCTTTACTTGTCATCAGATAACGAATCCTCCGTTTACAGAGATAACCTCGCCCGTGATGAACGAAGCTTGGGGTGAGGCGAGGAAAAGTGCGGTTTCGGCGATATCCTCGGGAGTGCCGATACGTCCGATCGGAGTTTCTTCTTTGAGCTCGGACATTATTTCTTCGGAAATATTGCCGTTCATTTCGGTGGAGATAACTCCGGGGGCGATTGCGTTGACGGTAATTCCCGACGGTCCGAGTTCCTTTGCGAGAGCTTTTGTCATACCTATAACGGCGGCTTTGGCGGCGGAGTAGTGGACTTCGCAGGAAGCGCCCGTTATGCCCCACATTGAGGAGATATTGATTATTCTGCCCGATTTATTGTGTATCATATCGGGGAGGGCGGCTTGTATGCAGTTATAAATGCCTTTCACATCGACAGCGAACATTCTGTCCCATTTTTCCTCGGTGATGTCGCAGAACATTATCTGCTCGGCGATGCCGGCGTTATTGACGAGGGTGCTTATACTGCCGAAATTTGAGTGGGCGAAAGCTATCATTTCATCGACGGCTTTTCTGTCGGCTACATCTGCGCAGAAAGGCAATGCTCTTCCTCCGAGCTTGGAAATTTCTTCGCAGACCTCCTTGGCTTTTTCCTTTGATCTTGTATAGTTCACGATAACGTCTGCACCGCTTTTTCCGAATGCGAGTGCGCAGGCTTTTCCGATGCCTCTTGATGCGCCCGTGACGATAACAGTTCCCGACATAGATGAGTTTTCCTTTCAGTTGTTTATTCAAACTTATTATACCAAAAAAAGATGATGATTTCAACAGAAAACAGGTGATTTTATGAAATATGATTTTACAAAATGTGAGCTTTGCCCGAGAAAATGCGGTGCTGACCGTGTGAACGGAGTAGGATTCTGCGGTGAGGGTGCGGAGCTTCGTGCGGCTAAGGCGTATCTGCACAAGTGGGAAGAGCCTTGTTTATCGGGCGAGAACGGTTCGGGGACGGTATTTTTTTCGGGGTGCAGTCTGAAGTGTGTATTTTGCCAGAACTACAAAATTTCGTCCGAAAATTTCGGGCAGGTGATAACTGAGAAGCGGCTTGGCGAAATTTTTCTCGAATTGCAGGAAAAAGGTGCGCACAACATAAATCTTGTCAGTCCGACGCATTTCGTTCCGCAGATAATTTCGGCTTTGGAGCGTGTGAAAGGGAAGCTTAACATACCGATAGTTTACAACACGGGCGGATATGAATGTGTGGAAACGCTGAAAATGCTGGAGGGGACATATATTTACCCGATTTTAAATATTATGATGATGAAATTGCGCTGAAATATTCGGCGGCAGGGGATTATTTTGAGGTCGTATGTGCGGCGATAGACGAAATGTTTCGTCAGGTTGGGGCGGCTGAGTTCGGTGAGGACGGTCTGATGAAAAAGGGGATAATAATTCGTCATCTGACTTTGCCGAATCATCGTCACGATTCGATAGCGGTGCTTGAAGAGATCGCTTCGCAGTGGGGGACGGAGAATATTCTGCTGAGTTTGATGAGCCAATACACTCCGTTTTACCGAAGCTCGGAATTTCCCGAGATTTCACGCAGGATAAGCACTTTTGAATACAATTCCGTGCTGAAAAGGGCAGAAGAGCTTGGTTTTAAGGGATTTATGCAGGAAAAATCCTCAGCAAAGGAAGAATACACGCCTGATTTTGATCTGAACGGAATTATAAAATGATATAAAAAAGCAGCTGCCGACCTGACAGCTGCTTGATTTATTTATAGTTGGCAAGAAGCCTTTAAATGTTCTGGTGGTCTCACTCCGTTTCTTCAGAATTTCTTCAAACCATGTAATCTGAGAACATTTTTCATAATCACCACTCGCTTTCAAAGAGTTTGAGCAGTTTTTACAGCTTCATTGGACTTTACCTCCTGAAATCTCTGATGGCTTTATCCATTATTCCAAGCTTCCACATATGCGGACACTCCTTTTTATAAGATGGAATCAGCTTTTTAGAAATCAGCACATTGGAATTCACATGAAATGTCATCCCCATGAATTCCTGTTCCCCGGTGATATACTGAAGAGGCACTCGCTCTGCCCTCTTTTTAATCAGCACTTCAAATTCATGCTGCAGTTCCTCCGGCATCTCTTCGTCAATATGCATATAATAGTAAGTGTGGTCAATTTTACATGCCATGGTCAAAAGCAGCCATGCATCATTTCTGGCATCTGCAATGCCAGCCTCACACAGGCTTTTTTCTCCCGAAACAATTGCTTCCCTATAGGTCATACATTCTCTTCCTTCTGCCACTTTCTCCAGTCAAACACAGCTTCCACCGAAGCGATTCCCACTTCGATCATCTCATCATCCGGCTCTTTTGTTGTCATCTTCTGCATCCAGAGTCCCGGTTTGCTCAGTATATTCACCAGCCGGTTATCATATCTTCCGGCCAGACGGATAAACTCATAAGATACTCCGGCGATCACCGGAATAAGAAGAAGTCTGAGCACCAGCTGCAAAATACGCGAATCCACACGGATAAACAAAAAGAACACGATAGATATCAGCATTACAATCAGCAGGAAACTGGTACCGCAGCGCTTGTGCTGCCGGGAACTTTTCCGGACATTTTCCACATTCAGTTCCATTCCGTGTTCGATGCAATTGATGCATTTATGTTCCGCTCCGTGGTACATAAACACTCTCTTAATATCAGGTGTCAGGGAAATCAGCGCAATATATCCGATAAAAATCGCCAGACGGATCAGTCCCTCCAGCAACGCAATCACCGTATCAGATGAAATAACTTTATGAAATATCCCAGACAGAAAATATGGCAGGAAAAAGAAAAGTCCCAGCGCAAAAACAACGGAAAATGCAACGGTTCCGCCCATCATTGCCTTCTCCTGCTTTTTTTCTTTCTCTTCCTGCGCCTTTCGTTCCTCCTGCGTCATGGCTTCTTTTTTCTTTTTTTCATCCTCATCGTCTTCAAAAAAGGAAGCCGAATACATGAGTGTCTGCATGCCAAGGATCAGTGATTCTATAAAATTAATGACACCACGGATGAATGGCAGACGCCGCAGTTTTTTATTTTTAATTGTCTCTTTAAATGTGGAGACTTTTACATCAATGGTGTGATCCGGCTTGCGAACGGCAACCGCATAACGGTCTTCGTTTTTCATCATGACACCTTCCATGACTGCCTGCCCGCCAACTCCTGAATATTTCATATTTCCCCCTGTAAGAGAAAAAGGTTGAGGCAATACACAGCCTCAACCTTTTTACGTGACTTATCAATTCTATTTCATGCCATACTTCTTGTTGAACTGTTCGATACGTCCACGAGCCTGGTTAGCCTTCTGCTGTCCAGTATAGAATGGATGACACTTAGAACAGATTTCTACGTGGATCTCCGGCTTTGTAGAACCTGTAACGAATGTGTTTCCACAGTTGCAGGTAACGGTTGCCTGATAATACTGGGGATGGATTCCTTCTTTCATCTTTTTCACCTCTCTATAGTTAATGTAAATTAAATCTTGTTCTCATCCGCACTGCTTATGGAACCACAAACAGCGAATTTAGTGTATCATGTTGTGTCCGTCTTTGCAAGTATTTTTTATATAAACTTCATTTTTTTTGACATATTGACAAACTCCTGATTGTTTCTGGTTTTGGAGAACATATCAAGAATTCTGTCCGTTGCTTCGTCGGGTTTTAAGCCGTTCAGGGATTTTCTCACGATATTGACTGCTTCCAGCTCATCCTCGCTAAGCAGGAGGTCTTCTCTTCTGGTGCTGGATTTCTGCAAATCGATAGCGGGGAAAATTCGCTTTTCGGAAAGCTTTCTGTCCAGAACGATTTCCATGTTGCCGGTACCCTTAAATTCTTCGTATACCACATCGTCCATCTTGGATCCGGTGTCAACCAGAGCCGTTGCCAAAATGGTCAGGCTGCCGCCGTTGCGGAGATTTCTCGCCGCGCCGAAAAAGCGCTTCGGCATATGCAGGGCTCCGGGATCAAGACCGCCGGAAAGGGTTCTTCCGCTGGGAGATACTACTAAGTTGTAGGCTCTCGTCAGACGGGTAATACTGTCAAGCAGGATAACCACGTCCATACCGTGCTCCACCAGTCTCTTGGCGCGCTCGATAACCATTTCGGATACTCTCTTATGATGCTCCGGCAGCTCGTCGAAGGTGGAATAAATAACATCCACATTCGGTCCTTCAATGGCTTCCTTGATATCGGTTACTTCTTCCGGACGCTCATCAATCAGTAAAATAAGCATATGCATGTTCGGTTCATTTTTCTGAATGGATTTGGCTACCTGCTTTAATAAAGTTGTCTTACCTGCCTTGGGCGGAGATACAATCATACCTCTCTGTCCCTTACCGATGGGGCTCACTAAATCCATGACACGCATTGCCATGCTGCCACCGGGAACCTCCAGTTTAATTCTTTCATCCGGGAAAATAGGAGTCATCTCCTCAAAGTTGGAACGCTTTAAGGTTTCCTCCAGGGTAAAACCGTTTACGGATTTAATGTAAAGCAGGGCGCTGAATTTTTCCTGCTGGGTCTTTGTTCTCTTGTTACCAATCAGGATATCTCCGGTCTTCAAGCCGAATCTTCTGATCTGACTGGGAGCCACATATACGTCATGGTCGCCCGGCATGTAATTTTCACACCGGATAAACCCGTAGCCGTCCGGCATAACCTCGAGGATACCGTTGGCTTCCTGTCCGCTGTCCAGATCGGAAGGAAAGCTGCCCGCTTCATAGGCGCTGATTTTCTCGGTACTTTCCGCTCTGTGTGTTTTTTCCGCTTTCACAGACTGCTCATCTATGGCAGGCTTTTCAACCTTGTCCTGCTTTTCTTTTTCTGCCTTTTCTT
>OHHH01000557.1_pt1 | contig 13436 bp, 3 predicted proteins | sample 1567951 | NCBI WGS metagenome assembly OHHH01 (sample SAMEA3879550, study PRJEB24766) | human gut metagenome | biome: human-associated habitat; feature: feces | place: USA | collected 1985/1987 | reverse complement strand
TAGTCAAAATGCCGGACAGTAGCGGCGAGGACGTAGAGCATCCGCTCCTGCCCGAACTGCTCCGCCACCTGTCCCACCGCCGCAGTGTCAAGGCGGTTGTCCCGGTAGTGCTCCCGGATGGCGGCTTCAATGGCCTCCTTACAGCTCACATTGGCGCGGAAGGACGCGCGGTAAACGTCCAGCTCCCCTTGTTCCCGCGCGTGATCGGCGGGGTAGGGATAGACCGGCAGATCCCGGAGCTTTTTTGCTTCGTCTTTTGCCGTGTCCTCGATGCTGTCGCGGATCGTGTCCATGTAGCCGGTTTCCAGATCGGAGAACTTGTCGTAGAGGATCGCCATGGGCGAGGGGGACAGCAGCAGCGCCCGCGTTTCCGCCTCGCTGAGCGTCAGCTCCTCCATGCTCATCAAAATATCCTCCCGCACAGTGTATTCATAGCTGTGATGGAGGATTTCCTCCGGGGGCTGGCTTTTCAACCAGTCCCTATATTTTTCCTGTTCAGTGGCCATCTTTTCATAAAGGGCCGTATTCAGATTATTGGTATTCATGTTATCGCACCTCCTCATGCTGTTTTGGTTTCTTGTCTGTACTGCGGGGCGTCGCCGGACGTTTCAGATGATCCAGCACCGAAGGCCGTGCGCTTTTGGCAACAACAGCCTCGGCGTGTGCCTGTCCCTTTCCGTCGATGTTCAGCAAAGTATCCAGCTCCACCAGACGGGCATTTTTGCTTCGCAGTTCTTCTTCATAAAGGAATGGCTTTCCGACTTCCTCCTTTGCGGCAGCCTGCTGCTGATAGAGGTTATCCAGCTGGGCCTTTGCCGCCTCCAGACGCTGGGGCATCTGGGCGAGGGCATTGTCGATACGGGTAAGATTTCCGCGAGGGTCTGTACCAAGGGTTGCCCGGTGGGTCATCTGTCCTTTCAGCAGGAGCGTATATTCCTGTTTCCAGGCGGAAAATTCCACGGACATGGCATAACCCCGGTAGCTGCCGATCTGCACCGGATCGGAGGTTTTGACCTCCTTGCAGGCATCCAAAAGGGCTGCACCGGCGTTCTCCTTATCGGTCAGCAGGTCTCCACGAATCTCCATACCGGCAAAGCCGTCCTCCGGGTGCGGGTGCGCTGCCAAAACCTCCAGGTCAGATTCAAAGCCCTTGATAAAGCCTTTGTGCTTTTCAATCTCCTCCGGGAAGTATTTGAGCAGCTGGTCCTCCAGACGATATTGCTTGCTCTGGTGGTCGGCTTTCATCAGCTTCAGGCGGGATACCTCCACATCCAAATCCATACGCTCCTTGATGCGGGGATCTCCGGCGCACAGGGCTTTGATCTCGGCAAAGGAAAGCGCCGTTTCGTCCACATCATCGCAGGAACGCACCGGCGATTTAGAAGTCATGATCTGACTGATGAATTTTTGCTTATTCTCCACCGTCTGCCAGAGGTATGCGTCAAAGGTTCCTTCGGTCACATAGCGGTACACATGGACAAGAGGATTCTGGTTACCCTGGCGCTCGATACGGCCCTTGCGCTGGGCAAGGTCTCCCGGTCTCCACGGACAGTCCAGGTCATGAAGTGCCACCAGACGGTCCTGCACATTGGTGCCTGCGCCCATCTTGGCGGTGCTGCCCAAAAGGACACGCACCTGACCGGTACGGACTTTAGAGAACAGCTCCTTTTTCCGCACTTCGGTATTGGCTTCATGGATAAAAGCGATCTGGTCGGCAGGCATTCCCTGAGCAATGAGTTTCTGACGAATATCGTCATATACCGTAAAGACCGGTTCCTGCTCCGGCAGAGGCACAGCGCCTTCCAATGCGTGAAGCAGTGGATTATCCAGCGTTTTCGCCGCCTTGCTTGCAGGAGCTTTTGCCTGCGGTGTAGAAATGTCGCAGAACACCAGCTGGGTCAGCTTGTCAGCTTTGCCATCCCGCCAGATCTGCATGATGTTGTCCACGCACTGATTGACCTTTGTGCCAGGTTCATCCGGCAGCATCTGGTTGACGATTCTCTGGTCCAGGCCCAGCTTACGGCCATCCGAGGTAATCTTGAGCATATTGTCCTGGGACGGGTCAACGGTTCCGCTGTGTACCAGCGATGCGCGCTCCGAAAGAGCCTTGACCATTTCCTGCTGATGTTCGGTAGGCTGCGCCACGATGTTGTGGTATTCCACCTCCGGGGTGGGCAGGTTCAGTTGGTCGGCGGTCTTGATGTCCGCCACTTCTTTGAACAGGTTCATCAGCTCCGGCAGATTAAAGAACTTGCTGAATCTCGTTCTTGCCCGGTAGCCGGTGCCTTCCGGTGCCAGCTCCAATGCTGTGACGGTCTCTCCAAATCGGGAAGCCCAGCAGTCGAAGTGGGTCATGTTCAGTTCTTGCAGGCGTTCATACTGAAGATAACGCTGCATGGTGTAAAGCTCGGTCATGGAGTTGCTGACCGGTGTGCCGGTGGCAAAAATCACGCCACGGTTTCCGGTGATCTCATCCATATAGCGGCACTTGGCAAACATATCGGAGGATTTCTGCGCGTCCGATGTGGAAAGACCAGCCACATTCCGCATTTTTGTGTATAGAAACAGGTTTTTATAGTTGTGGGCCTCGTCCACAAACAAACGGTCCACACCCAGCTGCTCGAAGGTTACCACATCGTCTTTTCGCCCCTCGGCTTGCAGCTTTTCCAGTCTGGCTTCCAGAGACTTTCTGGTACGCTCCAGCTGCTTGACGGTAAAACGCTCGCCGCCACTGGCCTGTACCTCTGCAATCCCCTCAGTGATCTCGTCGATCTGTTCATAGAGAAGCCGTTCCTGACGCTCCCGGCTGATGGGGATACGCTCAAACTGGCTGTGTCCCATGATGATGGCATCATAATCACCCGTCGCAATACGAGCGCAGAACTTCTTTCGGTTATGGGTCTCAAAGTCCTTTTTGGTGGTGACTAAGATATTGGCGGAAGGATAGAGACGCAGAAACTCCGACGCCCACTGCTCGGTCAGATGGTTTGGAACCACAAAGAGAGATTTCTGGCACAGTCCCAGGCGTTTGGCTTCCATCGAAGCAGCTACCATTTCAAAAGTTTTGCCTGCGCCTACTTCATGTGCCAACAGGGTATTTCCTCCATACAGCACATGGGCAATGGCGCTTTTCTGGTGTTCCCGCAGGGTAATGGCCGGGTTCATGCCCCCAAAAGTGATGTGGCTGCCATCATATTCACGGGGACGGGTAGAGTTCATTTCTTCGTTGTACTGGCGCACCAAAGTCTGGCGGCGCTCCGGGTCTCTCCAGATCCAGTCCCTAAAGGCTTCCCGGATCGCCTGCTGTTTTTGAGCAGCCAGGGTGGTCTCCTTGGCGTTCAGCACGCGGCGCTCTTTTCCGTCTGCGTCCTCTATGGTGTCATAGATACGGACATCCCGCAGGTTTAAGGAATCCTCCAGAATCTTGTAGGCGTTGGCGCGGCTGGTCCCATAGGTGGTATAAGCTGCCACATCGTTGTAGGATACAGAAGATTTCCCCTTGATCTGCCATTCAGCGGTAAAGGACGAATAGTTGACCTCGATACTGCGCTGGAGATAAAACGGGGTGTTGAAGGTCTCATACATAAACTGCTGGATGTACTCTTTGTCGATCCAGGTAGCTCCCAGACGCACCTCAATCTCCGACGCATCCAGGTCTTTGGGCTGGGCGGCGGTAAGAGCTTCCACATTGACTGCATAAACCGGGTCCTGCTGTGCCGCCCGCTGCGCCTGACGCAGTTTGCGGCGTACATTGCCAGAGAGGTATTCATCAGCAGTCACATAATGGGGCGTTCCGTCCTGCTCCAACTGTCCCGGTACACGGAAGATTACGCCTTGCAGCTCTCCGGCCAGTTCTTCTTTTGTTTTTCCGGTAAGCTGGCTCATATAGTCCATATCCACGCAGGCTTTTTCCGAGATGGACACCGCCAGTGCTTCACTTGCCGTATCCACCACAGCCACCGCCTGATGGGGCTTGATGGTCCGCTTGGTGAACATATCTGCCTTGCGTTCCAGCTTTCCGTCCTCGTCGATGACTTCCAGCGCACAGAGCAGGTAATAGGAAGAATCATCTGCATAGGCCAGTCGGTTTGCACGGTCATTGATAAGGCCATATTTTTCAGAAAAGCTGTCATATAGGCTGTTCAGTTCCGCCTGCTTTTGGGTAATGGTGCTGTCCGGAACCGCTGCATCCATCTGAAGGTCGATCAGTTCCTGCACACAATCACGCAGTCCCACAAGACCTTTTACACGGGCTTCGGCGGTGGCGTTGAGGTCAGGGCGCACCATACGGCTGTTTTCCCGGTAGTACACCTGCCCGTCTACAATGGCATAGGAATAGTTCTTCACATTGGGGTCGGCAGGAATGGAGGTGTCAATAGCTTCGCCTTCGCCCAGCTCCGGCAGCTCTGCCTCCTGATAAGTGCCATGAATGTACTTCACAGCATCATGCAGCTGGTCGGAAAGCTCCAGTCCCTCGATAGGGTTCACGGTGTAGTCCATACCATGAGCAGTGCTTACCGGCTCCTGTCTGCCCAGCACCATTTCCGGGTGGTCGATAAAATACCGGTTGATGGCAAATCCGTCCTCCGTCTGTCCGGTCTGGGTCCATTCCGGCACGATGTCCAACGGGCGGTCCCGCTTTTGGAGGAAGATGATGTCCGATACCACCTCGGCACCGGCATTCTTTTTGAACGCGTCATTAGGCAGACGGATAGCTCCCAGCAGCTCGGCACGCTGGGCAAGATAGCGGCGCACGGTGGAATCCTTGGCGTCCATAGTATAGCGGGAGGTTACAAAAGCCACCACGCCGCCGGGACGCACCTGGTCCAGTGCTTTGGCGAAAAAGTAGTTGTGAATACTGAAATTCAGCTTGTTGTAGGCTTTGTCGTTGACCTGATACTGACCGAAAGGTACATTGCCGATGGCAAGGTCAAAGAAGTCACGCCTGTCGGTGGTCTCAAAGCCGCCTACTGTGATGTCCGCCTTGGGATAGAGCTGCTTTGCGATGCGCCCGGAAACCGGGTCCAGCTCCACGCCGTACAAATGGCTGTTTCGCATTTTCTCCGGCAGCATACCAAAGAAATTGCCCACACCCATAGACGGCTCCAGAATATTTCCGGTCTCAAATCCCATACGGTCCACCGCTTCATAGATGGCCTGAATGACCGTAGGGCTGGTGTAATGGGCGTTGAGGGTAGAGCTTCTGGCGGCGGCATATTCCTCCGGGGTCAGCAGTTCTTTTAGCTGGGCATACTCTAAAGCCCATGCCGGTTTCTCCGGGTCAAACGCATCAGAGAGACCGCCCCAGCCCACATATCGAGAAAGAACCTCCTGCTGTTCGGGGCTTGCCTGCTGTCCGGCAGCTTCCAGCTCTTTCAGCAAACGAATCGCATTGACATTTGCCTGGAACTTGGCTTTCGGACCGCCTTCGCCCAAATGCTCATCGGTAATGCGGAAGTTTTTTGCATTGCGGCGCAGGTTAGCCTTGTATTCCTCATAGGAGGCTTCCTCGGCAGCTTTGGCATTGGGGAAGGTCTGCCACTGGCCATTGACCTGAATGGAAACCGGGTGTTCGTCCAGCACTTCCTCAAAGGTTTTCTCCGGCTCTGTCACAGGGGCTGGTGGCTCCGGCTCCTCGATATGCAGCCGTTCCACCACCACATCATAAGGCAGATTGTTCTTATCGCCCGGATAGACGGCCATGGTCTCGGAATGGAAGGTCGGGGATTCGGTAGCCGGTTGGGGCTGTTCCTGTCCAAAACCGTCCTGCTGACGGGCATACATCCCGCGCAGCAAAGGCGCAACCTCATCCCAGCGGAAATACAGCATAGCCAGACGCTTTTCCTCTGCGTCCAGGACTTCCAGCTCCATGCCCTGTGCCGTGGTACGGTAATCGGCAATATCGCCGGTCTCCAGATTCAGTGTCTCAATCTCACCGGAATAGGCTCTGCTCAGCCAGTAGGCGATCTCGCTGTTGCTCCTGCCGGATTGCAGCAGCGTGGAAATCTGCTTTTTATCCGCTTCATCCATCAGTCCATGAGCCAATACATCCCGCAAGTCCTGATCTGCCTTGTCCGGGTCAATAGGAAGAAACTCGGTATAGTAAGCATTGCGGCGGTCTGCCCGAAGCAGCTGCTCGAACTGTTCTTTGCGCTCTGCCCGGTAGATGGGATATACCATCCCGGTGGGCAGAAGCTGTACGGTGTCCTCCCGCAGCTCGGTGATCTGATAGGCGTCATCCTCGATATACACGGTATCGCCCACGGCATAGACCGGGGCGGCTGGGTCATAGGAGGTTCTTTGCGGAATTGGGCGGCGAACTGCGTCATATTCCTCATCGGAAATGGAAACTTCGGAAGTCTGCTCTGTCTCGGCATCTGCGATCTGCTCTGCATCTGACATCACCTGTTGGATAAACGGGTCATTGTCCAGTTTTTCCGGGTCTGCCACCTGTCCGTTGACGATCCCTCTTTCCTCCAGGGCTTCCCGGATGGCGATGGGGTCGATGTCGTCAAAACGGTCCTGTTCTTCTTCGGTATAGAACCGGTCCTCCTGAATGAGCTGGGCAATCCGGCGCTGTACCTTCGGCCAGGGCAGCTGCGTTTCCTCCGGGCTGCCGGCACGGACAACGAACAGGCTGTTGCTGTTACTGCCGCCGTATTCCTGAGCCAGCCATGCGGCGGTATCTTTTTCTCTTGCATGGTCTTTCATATAGCGGACAACAGCGTGTTTACTCTCGATATTGCCGTTCCATGCACAAAGGGCAGTATCAATATCTTCCTGAGAAAGAGGGCGCAGAAGCTCATGGAGCTTTGGATAGGTCTCGTCGATCACTTCCCGGTGTAAACGCTGACGGAACTCCGGCACATCCGAATAGAGTCGGATCAGCTCCATATCCTTAGAACCAAGGACCGCACGGCGCACAGCGGCATTGCCCTCGATGACAGCATTTTCACGGTCAGAATGCCCGCAGGCATTGCGGTATGCGGCATCCTCGGAAATGGCGGCAGTCACCACAGGCTTATACTGCTCGTACATTTCCCGAATTGTAGGGGCTGCGGTTGCTTCTGTATCCCGGAATACTCTGTTCCCGTCTGCACCAAACTCCGCTTCCTGAGCGTTGATGTGCTGTTCCGCTTCATGGTTGATAGAGGGCATGGAATATTCCTGACGCTCCTTGCCGGCCTCCGGTACAGCGGAAATGGTCACATCATGCTTATCACGCAGCTGTTCCACCATCTGCTCCAGCTGATTTGCCGGAAACCCGCACATTTCCACACGGCCACCGCCCGGAATCGCACGGGTAGTGAGATTGATGTTCAGTTCCGCAGCGGCTTCTTTGGCATCCTCACCGTACAGCTCAAAGAAATCGCCCATCTGATACAGAATCATATCATCCGGGTGGCGCACCTTGACACCGTTATATTCCCACACGGCAGAATCCGGCTGCTGGGCTTGGATGGCATCTTCTTCGGCCAGTTCCTTTTCAGCCTGGATTTTGTCATACTGCGCCTGTTCCTGTTCGGTAAGATAGCGGTCTTTCTGGACAAGTGAGGTAATGCGCTTGGCAACCTTTTCCCAGTTCAAGTGAACATCCGGGCAGTCCTGCTTTTTATAGTGCAGTCCTTTCCCATCGTGATCTTCGCCGCTGTGTGTTGCGCCGGACAGGGCATGAGAGCGTCCGCCAATGCCATACTCGTCTTTGAGGAATCTCACTTTCTCCTTATCCGTATGGTTTGCCATGAAGAACGCATAGATACGGCCTTTTCCTCCGGCGAAACTGCTTCCGCCGGTCATGGCGGCGTCGATCTCATCCTCGGTAATAAAGTGCTGGACGGTTGGCACTTGGGAAAGCTCTGAAGAAAAGGTCCTGCGGGGCAGGTCAAGGTCCTTCAGGTTCTCCCAGATCTCCCTCGGTCTATGATAGTGAAAACGCAACAGGTCACGGTCCTGCTGATAGGCAGTCCAGAAGGCGGCGTATTCTTCCTTGAGGGTCTGGCGGAAAGCCGGGTCACTCAGCTGCTCCGTCAGGCGGCGGGTCTCCTCTGGGAAACCATTGCCTTTGATCTCTGACAGGCAGGACAAATATCCGGCTTCTCTGGCACCCTCACTGAGATCGTGATACAGATGCCAGAGCTTTTCTGCAAGGAGGGAGCGTTCATAGCCTGCCGCTTCTGCAAGCTCCACATTGGAGGCAAACTGGCCGCTCTCCAAAAGCTCCCCGATACGCTCTGCGGCGCTCTCCCAGGAAATGACCTGGGCAGACCTGTCATAACGGACAGACTTCCCGTGGGAAAGATGGATACCATCCTCGGCATACCATGCGCTCACACTGCCAAGGCCGTTGCCGCCGTGGTACAGCGTTTTCAGTATCTCGGCAATCTCAGCGGTGGTTTTCTGCTTTTCAAAGGCTGCAACCACACGCTCCCTCTGGCGGTCTGTATTGCCGCCCAAACGCAGCACATGGTCGATGTCATTTTGGGCAAAAGAAAAAGCAGAGGATGTATGCGCTACATTCTCTGCTTCATCTATGGATTGGATCTGTTCCGCTTCGGAGAGGAACAGGTTTAGAGTCAGCTGTTGATAAGCTCCGCCATCAGGATTTCCTCGGCCTGAGCTTTGCAGGTGTTCATCAGCCCCACCCACTTCATGGGATCGCTGGCTTTCAGTTCCTCGGTGGCTCCCGCTTCCTTCGCCAGCTGGGGCATCATCTGCTCCAGTCTGCTCTGGGCGGTCTCGTCGATCTCCAGAAGGTGCGGGTACAGCTTCTCGCTCAGCAACATCTGGTTGTAGAGGATGGGACGGTGTTCCTTCAGGTAGGTTTTCCTCATCCTGCCGTACTTGCCCAGGGGTTTCTCCGGCTGCTGGCTCAGCTTCAGGTCGGGAATCAGATAGTCTCCGTTCTGGATATAGGTCATGGGATTGTTCATCTTGTTTGCTCCTTTCTTGGTTGGCTTCGCGCTCTGCATTTCGGACGGTAACGCCGATCTGCCGCAGCACCTGCTGGTTGATCTGGCTGACCGCTGTTCCCAGCGCTCCGATGGTTGCCGGAGTATTGAAATCAAAGATCGCCATGAAATCTTCGTGGTCGAAGTAGCGTTCCGGTTCCAGTCCACAACGGGACATCAAAGCATAAGTGATACTGACGGTGGCTGCTGCCTTGAACTGTACTCCGATGTTAAACTCATCATATTCCTCCAAAAAGGAACCGTCAACGATATAGAAGAAGTCCTGCTGATGCTCCGTCCAGTATTCCTCAGCCAGTTTTCCGGCTACCTCGGTGAGCTGTCCGGCAAGGTCATCACCGGAAACATCATAGGTGCGCTCAAGCATGGCCTGCACCGAATCCAAATGGCGCTCCTCCAGCTGCCACAGCCAGGGAGTGCGGGAATGTTCACGGGTTCCGGTGTCGGAAATATCAAAAACATAGCGCAGGCGGGGCCTGTCCCCGGAATCGTCCACCAGAGCAATTCCCTTGGAGCCGCGCCTTACATACCGGCCCATCTTTTCATTCCACAAATCGTACTCCGCACAGGCGGTGGCGTCCGGTCGCTGGGCATAGATCATCAGCTGCTCATGGAACGGGTACTTGTAAAGGCGGGAAGCAGTGGTGAGAAACCCTGCCCATTCCTGCCAGCTCCCCGTGAGCTGCGTTGTCACCTTCTCCGCCATCTGTGCATATAGTTCAGCTTTGGTTGGCATAGTGTTCTGTCCTCCTTTCAGTTTTGGGGTAAAAAGGTGGGGTGGCATATTGCCACCCCATCCCTGCGATTATGGTGTTTACTGGTCAAAATCCGGATACAACTCCAGCTCGGCAAACTCGGCATCACTCATGGCCTGGAGCTTGCCCAGTGCGCTGTCTGTCAACTCCCGCAGCTCGGTTTCCTCCGGGGCCAGCTCGCCGCGCATATCACGCAGGCTGTCGATCAGTCCGGTGCGGCTGCCGGTATTGTAAATGCACATCAGGTTCATTTCCTCAAAAGTAAAGTTTCCCATATCAAATCTCCCTTTCCGCACTCTTTTTTGGCGCTATCTTTTTGTGTTCTGCCTTGGGCTGGCTTTTCAACTGCTCCATGACGGACTTTTTCTTTTCCCGTTCCTCCCGATGGGCAGCGGCAGCCAGATCCATCAGGGAAATGGGCTGACCGCTGCGGGCCTGCTGTTCCAGCTCTGCCACCGTAGGCTCTTTTGCGCCATTGTTGATGATACCGTCGATCATGCCGTAATCGTCCTCCACGGCCATCTCCGCATTTTTCAGCGGATTTTCCGGCAGGAATCCGGGGATCTGGGTAAAACCAACACTGTCACAGTAATGACAGGATACCTTACCGTCCTGCTTGATCGCAACGATGTCACTGACACTCATAGAAGGACTGTGAAAATCCGCCGGCTTTTGCAGATTAAACTGCTCATATAGTTTTTCCAGCTGCTCCGGTACCGTGCCAGACTCCCTCAGCGGAGCTGTGTAAATGAGGTCATAATTGCTGCGGTCTATGGAAATGTCATGGGACTTTAACCAATCCAGATTCATAAAGCGCACATTCTGCGGATCGTCACGGCTCACCTGATAGATGGCAAAGCAATCTCTGTTCTGGGATAGAAATGCCTGTTCGCGTTCCTGCTGATGTTCCTGACGCTCCATGACCTTTTCGTGGAACTGAGGGCTTTTCTCCCATTCCTCACGGTCCACACCGAAAAGGCCGCCATGATCCATGATTTCCTGCGAGTCAAATACCATACTCTCCGTATTGTCCTCATGCAGCACATAGACAGTCAAACCAGCGGCATCCAGTTCCAGCGCCCGTTCTCTGGTGACAGGGAGCATCCCATCATAGAAGTATCCGTATTCCTGCATATCCGGTGTGGATACCTGCTCATCAGGCATAGGGTATTCATCCAGCGCCTGCTCTTGTGCTTCCGGCAGCTGAGAAGAAGCAGCCATCTGACTGGCCTCTGCCTGCATCTGCTGGTAGGCAGCTTCCTGCAAGGTCTCAATCATGGACAACGGTGCGTATTTTACCGAGTCTCTGCCCAAATCGTTGTCATCACAAATCTGGAGAACTGCCTTCATGCGGGAAATCTCCGGCATATCCAGCTGACCACCATCCAGCTCTTTCATGGACGCGGCATCGTAAAGGGTATAGTCCCAGCCGCTGTCACAGGACTGGATATGAAGATAGGTGGCATCGTCAATCAGAAACAAAGCCTCCTGCTGGTTGGCATCCGCCCCCAGCACTTCCATTTCCGGCATTGCCGCAGCCAGTTCCTTTACCGCTTTTTGCACCAGAGGATTATCACGGTAATAGTCGATTGCCTGGATGGTGTCCAGGTCAATGGTCTGGCCGGTCAAAATCGGAAAAGGTCCTTCATAGTCGCTTCCGTCTTTCAGCTCAAAACCAATGCCCTTGATCCCGTTCATTCGTTCTGCCGGAATCTCCTGATAAATGCGGATTGCTTCCTCCAAAGACAGGTTATCGTGGTATTCTCCGAGGTTTGGAAATTCCATGCACTCTGCTACATAGTAGGTCAGATCGCCGGTCTGCTGTCTATCAGATACCTTAGCGGCATCTTCTGGCTGCTCTATCGGGGCGGGTTCCGGCTCTACCTTTGCATGAGGGTCGATTCCGCGCTCTTTGCAGATTTCCTTATAGTGGCGCTCAATGTCGGAGATCAAAGTGCCGGAGGTTTTGTTGATGGTCTCCAAACTGGCTCTCAGTTCTTTCAGCTCCTTGTCTTGACTCCAACTGGCAATATAGCCAAAGCTATTTTCTCCAGTCTCGATGCCAAAATATTTGCAGACTGCATAGGAGATGCTTTCAGCCTCCACTTCTTCCGTGTGACGGTTTTTGATTGCCTGTTTTTCTGCGGTTGCATCTTCCTCAACTGCAAGACGCCATTCAAACTGATTTTCGTCCACATAACGCCAATCCATATCAGAAGCAAACTGTTCGGCTTCTTTTTCTGTGGCAAAATCCAACTTGAAATCATGTTTGGTTCCACCTTCACTCTCCTGCACAACCTTCCATGACGGTAGCATTTCATATTTTTTAGGGTCATGGAGCTTGCTGTGGGCAATCTCGTGTACTGTGGCTGAAACCGTCTGAACCTCACTCATGCCCTGACGAATGGCAATTTTCTGATGATCGGCAGAAAAATAGCCGTCCGTATCGGCGGCCATTGCTTCAAAAGTAATCGGCACCGGTGCGCTGCGGCGCAGGGCCTCCATGAATGCCTCATAATTTGGCACATTGCCGGAAAGGGAGGAAGCAAGCTCCGGCAAAGGTTTCCCGTCGGTCTGGCTCACATCAAAGACCTTGACCGGACGAAACATGGGGATCTCGATTTCTTTTTCCTCTGTAACGATCTTTCCGTCTTTATCCAAAATCGGAGCCTTGGTATCCGGGTCCAGCTTCTGCTCCTCGATTTTCTTCTTATACGGTGTGGGAGCGATGATGGTAATGCCATGCTCGCCCTTTTTTACATGACGCTCAAACTGGTCTTTCCACTTATTGTATCCGGCTACCAAAGTGGCATCCGGCTTCTGCATATAGATGAGCATGGTGTTGTTTACCGAATAGCGGTGGAAGCGGGACATGACGGACAGATAGCGCATATACTTTTCGCTTTCAAACAGTTCTTTGATGCCCTGCTCGATGCCATCTGTGATTTCCCTTAGCCGTTCTCGGTTGGTGGGTTTGTTCTCAGCCATGATTTTCAATCTCCTTTCCAAGTGTGTGATTTCTGCTGTGTGTTCTGCAATCCATGCCTTTTGTTCTTCTTCACTTTCATAAAGAAAAAGGTCCAGCAGGTACTCTACATAGGTTTTCTTCTGGATTGCTTCCACAAAGCGGGGGTGCGGTTCTTCCTCCGGTGTCCTGGGAGAACGGTCGGCTTCCCATTTTTTCAGCAGATAGTAGTAATCGGACAGTACGCGGTAACAGCGCTGTCGATCCTCCCGAAACTTCTGTGCCTCGGTTTTTTGCCGGACATATCTCCTGCGGGGCGGGGCCTGACTGTCATAGATCAGGCCAAAGTCCTGTGCCAGTTTCTCCGCCGCTTCTTTTGGGGAGAGGTTAAAGAGCTTTGCGGTAAAGTCGATCACATCCCCATCTGCACCGCAGCCAAAGCAGTGGAACCGCTGGTCTACCTTCATGCTGGGGTTCTTATCATCGTGAAAGGGACAGCAGGCCATACCATTTCGTTTGACCTCGATCCCATAAAACGCTGCCGCTTCTCTGGTGCTGACCGACTGCTTGACCGCTTCAAATACATTCTCTGCCATGTGCCTTTAACTGCCGGACTTTTTCACAGGGGGCTGGTATCCGGCGGCTTTCGCACGCTCACTGGCAGCTTTGCGACGCTCGGCGCTGTATGGCTCCCGGACTGATACACACCGCTTGGGGACGGTAAAGTTATGGGCGTCCTTTCGGGTGATC
>OHHH01000555.1_pt1 | contig 13468 bp, 8 predicted proteins | sample 1567951 | NCBI WGS metagenome assembly OHHH01 (sample SAMEA3879550, study PRJEB24766) | human gut metagenome | biome: human-associated habitat; feature: feces | place: USA | collected 1985/1987 | reverse complement strand
GGAACTTTTCAGACAACGGATAGAAGACTTAAAGGCAGAAATAACAAAGCATAACAAGGCATATTACGAACAGGATAACCCGACAATTTCGGACTTTGAATACGACGAATTGTTCAGAGAATTAAAAAAACTTGAAGAACTCTATCCCGAATACGCCACCCCCGATAGCCCGACCCAAAAAGTCGGCTCAAATGTTTCTGATAAATTCAAGGAAATTAAGCATAAATACAGACTTTACAGCCTTGATAACTCAAACAACCTTGGCGATTTGAAACATTGGTATGAAAGAATTAAAAAAGAATACCCGAATGAACCGTTGAAAGTCGTATCAGAGTTGAAAATTGACGGTCTTGCCTGTGCATTATCTTACAAAAACGGCAGCCTCATAACGGGTGCAACCCGTGGCGACGGCATTGTGGGCGAAGTTATCACGGAAAATATCAAGCAAATAAAAAACATTCCTCAAAAACTCAAAAACCCTATCAACATTGAAGTTCGAGGGGAAGTTTACATGCCCGTTTCCTCATTTGAAAAATTAAATGAAATTCAAAGAGAAAACGGCGGCAAAGAATTTGCCAACCCGAGAAACGCAGCAGCAGGCTCTCTAAGACAGGATAACCCCGAAATTACGGGCAAACGGGATTTGAAATTTTTTGCTTATGCGGCAGTTTTTCCCGACGAAAATTCACCGAAAACTCACTACGAAATCTTGCAATTGCTGAAAGACGAGGGTTTTACAGTCAACGAAAATGCAAAACTTCACTCAGAAATAAAAACAGTCGAAGAATACTGCAAATATTGGGAATTTGAACGACAAAAACTCGATTATGCAACAGACGGAATTGTTGTCAAAATAAATGACGTCGATAAACAAATCGATTTAGGCTACACGGCAAGAGCCCCGAAATGGGCGACAGCATTTAAGTTTCCGCCCGAAGAAATCGAAACGGAATTACTCGATGTCGAACTGAGTTTGGGCAAAACGGGAGCATTGACCCCTGTCGCAATTTTGACCCCCGTTCAACTTGCGGGAACAACTGTAAAACGTGCAAGTTTGCATAATTTTGAGGAAATTGAAAGACTCGGAATTAACATCGGCGACAAAGTTATCATAAAAAAAGCAGCCGAAATTATCCCGAAAGTTATCCGAAAAGCAAATCCTAACGAGCAAAACGGCTATTATCTTCCGCCCAAATTCTGTCCTTGCTGCGGAACCGAACTCGTCAAACCCGAGGGCGAAGTTCTCTTGTATTGCCCGAATAACGACGGTTGCCCCGCTCAAATCAAAGGCAAAATCGAATTTTGGTGTTCAAAAGACGGTATGGACATCGACGGACTCGGAGAATCAATCGTCGATGATGCAGTCGAAAAAGGCATTATCTCTGACGTTGCAGACATTTATAACTTGTCCGAACAGGATTTAATGCAATTGGATTTGATTAAAGAAAAGTCGGCTCAAAACCTCTTAAAATCGATAAATGAAACAAAAAATCGCTCTCTGAAACGCTTTTTGACCTCCCTTTCCATAAAATTGGTCGGAAAAGAAACGGCAGAATTGATTGCAAACGAATTTTTGACTCTCGACAAGGTTAAAAATGCCTCAAAAGAAGAATTGACGGCGATTGACGGTGTAGGAGCAAAAGTTGCCGACAGCGTTTTTGAATTTTTCAGAAACGAAAAAAATCTGAAACTTTTAGACAAATTGGCATCGTTCGGCATAATTCCCCAAAGTGCAGAGAGCGACAAGGTTTCAGACAAATTCAGAAATATGACTTTTGTCATAACGGGAACTTTATCAAAACCGAGAAGCGACTTTGAAAACACCATAAAATCAATGGGCGGCAAGGTTTCATCATCAGTCAGCAAAAAAACGTCATACGTTGTTTGCGGCGAAAATCCCGGTTCAAAATTTGACAAAGCCACCGCCTTGGGTGTTATAATATTAAACGAACACGAATTTATGGAATTGGTTGAAAAAGATGCATAAAAGAGGAAGAATAATTGAAATAAGAGGTTTTCGAGGATTGCTGACGGCAATTTTCATCGTATGTTGTTTGATTACGGGATTCACTGTTTTCCCGGGATTTATTGCGATGAAGTGTTGGAACTTGCTCGTACCGTACATTACGGACATGCCTCAAATGCAGTTGCTCCACGGAATTATGCTTTGGGCAATTGTTTTCTTGATTTGGTTCGCTTTCAACGGACATTTACCAAGTTTGCATTTCGGTTGCAACACTGCCATGAACGACGATGAAATCAGAGATTTTATCGAAGCAATCAAAAAAGAAAAAGAGCAACAACATATCGAAATGACAAACGAAGATAACTCAAATGACAAAGGAGATTTGGAATGAAAAAAACAGCGTTATTATTGATTTTAGCACTTATTTTTTCACAAAATGCAATCTATTCTGCCGCAATCGAAAAAGTTACGGAAGCACGTGGTTACATTTCCGCAAGTGCAGAAAAAGATAAAGATGTTTATCCGAATATAGCCGAAATTACCTTCACAAAAGAAAATACGGCAAAATCAATCGAAGTTGCATCACAAGAAAACAAAACCGCAATGTCAGAAATTCAAACCGCACTTTCCGCATACAAGAATGATGACACGGAAATCCGCACAGGCTCTTACTCCGCAACTCCTAACTATGTTTATAAAAACAATAAAAAACAATTAACAGGATATACCGTCATCAACTCTGTTACGGTAAAAACAAAATCAACCGACAAATTGGGCAAAATGATTGATTCTGCAATCAAAGCAGGTGCTGACAGAGTAGGTTCTCTTTCATTTTCATACCAAAATGACGGAACAGTTTGTAAAGACTTGATTTTCCAAGCAACCAAAGAGGCTCAGGATATTGCAAACCTTACCGCAAAAACCACTAACCAAGTGATTAAAGGGGTAAAATTCATCAGCACTGGCTGCTACATTCAACAATCAAATTCTGCAAGTTACAGAAACTTCTCGGCAAAAGCAATGGCGTTCGGCTCATCAGCAGATACTGAAGCAGCAATGCCCGAAACAACAATCACCCCCGGAAAAATTAAAGTCAGAGCAAACGTTAACGCTGAATTTTACGTAAAATAAGAAATTTTTAACAAAATCAAGCGACTCGAAAAATCGGGTCGTTTTTTTGTTGAAAAATGACTCTTGTACTACTTCTTGTCTATTGCAATTCTTTCAATGTTCTCGTTTTTGCCCTTGGGTCATTTCCCAAAAGCGGTGCAAAGTTACGGCAGTTTTTTATTCCAGCCAAATTTTTTCGCATTTATTTTTCGCTCCCCTCCGCCACTTTTCCCACCCCGAACCGCCCTCCCCTTTATCCGTCAATCATTTACAAATATGTTGTACAACATATTTTTAACGTTGATTAACGTTCTGTCAATACAAAATTTCTTCTTACCGGCGAAAATATGGTCAAATTTACCCATCAGCCGGCGAAACCGCACCGGCAGGAGACGGAAGGGAATTGAAGAGAAAATGTAGATAAGTATACATATAATGAAAGGGAATTGTCGGAATAAAATTCGTAATTTTGGCAATGCCTTATGACATGCGCAACCGCAGCATGCATTCACGGGCATCCCCACACATTGAAAAAGACCAGATTATAGATAAGCTGCATGATACCATTTACGCACCTCCATGTCCACTCGCAATACTCGCTTCTTGACGGGCAGGCCGCTGTGACCGATCTCGTCGACAAGGCATTGGCCGACGGCATGCCGGGAATTGCCCTGACCGACCACGGCAACATGTTCGGAATAAAAGAGATCTACAACTACATCAACGGCGGAGCGCTGAAAGGCTATAAGAAAAAACTCGAAAAAGCCACTAAGGCCGGCGACGAAGCAAAGGCGGCAAGAATACAGGGATGGATCGACCGGCTTAAGAACAAAGACTTCCAGCTCATCGTGGGCTGTGAGATGTATGTGGCCAACACCACCCTCGACTGTCAGACCGACAAACGCGACACCGGCCGCCACCTCATCGTGCTGGCAAAAAACAAGACCGGATATAAAAACCTCATAAAACTCGTGTCGAAAGCATGGACCGAGGGCTTCTACTCCCACCCGCGTACCGACAAGACCGAGCTCGCGGCCCACAAGGAAGGGCTCATCATCGCCTCGGCCTGTCTGGGCGGCGAGATACCGCAGCTGCTGATGCGCGGCATGGACGACGAAGCCGACAAGCAGGTGAAATGGTGGAAAGACACCTTCGGCGACGATTATTATATAGAGCTGCAGCGCCACCGCACCGACAAGCCGGGCGGCAACCGCACAGTGTATGAAGAGCAACAGAAGGTCAATCCCAAGCTGATTGCCCTGGCTCGTAAATACGACATCAAGCTCATCTGCACCAACGACAGCCACTTCGTCAACGAGGAGGATGCAGAAGCTCACGACCGTCTGATATGCGTGAGCACCAACAGCAACCTCACCGACCCCAACCGCATGCGCTACACCAAGCAGGAATGGCTCAAGACCCAGCAAGAGATGAACGATCTCTTCGCCGACATCCCCGAGGCACTCGAAAACACCAACGAGATCGTGGCTAAGATCGAGAACTATAGCATCGACCACGGCCCGATCATGCCCAACTTCGAGATACCGAAAGAATTCGGAACCGAAGAAGAATACCGGGCGCGTCTCACCGAAGAAGACCTCTTCAACGAATTCACCCGCGACGAAAACGGCAATGTGGTGCTCAGTCAGGAAGACGCCGAAGCAAAAATCAAGAAGCTCGGCGGCTACGACAAGCTCTACCGCATCAAATTCGAAGCCGACTATCTCGCTAAGCTTGCCTACGAAGGCGCCGCAAAACGCTACGGGGATCCGCTTAGCGACGAAATGAAAGAGCGCATCAAATTTGAGCTCCACATCATGAAGACCATGGGCTTTCCGGGCTACTTCCTCATAGTGCAGGATTTCATCAACGCCGCCCGCGAGAAGCTTGGCGTAAGCGTGGGTCCCGGCCGTGGCTCGGCCGCCGGAAGCTGCGTGGCCTATTGCCTCGGCATCACGCAGATCGACCCGGTGAAATACGATCTGCTGTTTGAACGTTTCCTCAACCCCGACCGCATCTCGCTGCCCGATATCGACATCGACTTCGACGACGACGGCCGCGCCGACGTGCTGCGTTATGTCACACAGAAATACGGCGAGGAGAAAGTGGCCCACATCATCACCTATGGTACCATGGCCGCAAAATCGGCCATCAAGGATGTGGCGCGCATCGAGCAGCTGCCGCTTAGCGAAAGTGACCGTCTGACCAAACTCATACCCAAACGCATGCCGACTGTCGACGGCAAAGAGCTTAAGCCTACGCTCGGCAATTGCTACGACTACGTGCCCGAATTCAAGGCCGAGCTCAGCTCGCCCAACGAGCTGATCGTCGAGACGCTCAAATTCGCCAAAGCCCTCGAAGGCACCGTGCGCAACACCGGCGTCCACGCCTGCGGCGTGATCATCTGCCGCGACGACATCACCGACTGGGTGCCGGTGAGCACCGCCGTCGATAAAGCCTCCGGATCAAAGGACAAGATCATCGTCACACAATACGAAGGCCGCGTGATCGAGGAAACGGGCCTCATAAAGATGGACTTCCTGGGCCTGAAAACGCTCTCCATCATCAAAGAAGCCGTGGACAACATCAAGCGCACCCGCGGCATCGACCTCGACATGGAGAAGATACCGATCGACGACCCGAAAACCTATCAGCTTTATTGCGAAGGCCGCACGACAGGCACATTCCAGTTCGAGTCGGCCGGCATGCAGAAATATCTGCGCGAACTCCAGCCCTCGACCTTCGAGGACCTCATAGCCATGAACGCCCTCTACCGTCCGGGGCCTATGGACTACATCCCCGACTTCATCGCCCGAAAGCATGGCCGCGAGCCCATAGTCTACGACATCCCCGTGATGGAGAAATACCTCAAGGACACCTACGGCGTGACCGTCTATCAGGAACAGGTGATGCTCTTGTCGCGTCTGCTCGCCAACTTCACCCGCGGTCAGAGCGACACGCTGCGCAAAGCCATGGGCAAAAAGATGATCGAGAAGATGAACGAACTGAAAACGCTCTTCCTCGAAGGCGGACAGAAAAACGGCCACGACCCGAAAGTGCTCGAGAAGATATGGGCCGACTGGGAGAAATTCGCTTCCTACGCCTTCAACAAGAGCCACGCCACCTGCTATTCATGGGTAGCCTTCCAGACTGCTTACCTCAAGGCTAACTATCCGGCCGAGTACATGGCCGCCGTGCTCTCGCGCAACCGCAACGACTCCGAAAAACTCTCGGGCTTCATCGACGAGTGCAAGAAAATGCACATCCCCGTCAAGGGCCCCGACGTCAATGAATCGTTTGCCGAGTTCGGCGTCAACAAGAAAGGCGACATCCGCTTCGGCCTCGCTGCACTCAAAGGCATCGGCGAAAACGTGGCCGCCGAGATTCTGGCGGCACGAAACAATGGCGGCACCTTCCAGTCGATCTACGACTTTGTGGAGCGCGTCAACCCTTCGGCCCTCAACCGCCGCATCATCGACACTCTCGCCATGGCCGGAGCCTTCGACTGCTTCAGCGACCAGGTACAGCGCGAGGACTTCTTCGAGACCAACAGCAAAGGCGAGACATTCTCGGAAGCTCTCATCCGCTACGGCCAGCTCTATCAGGCCGACAAGCAGAACAAAGCGATGTCGCTTTTCGGCGACGACGACGATGCCATGGCCACGGCCGGACGGCCGCCTATAGTGCCCGCCCTCCGCTGGGTCGACGCAGTGCGTCTTGAGAAAGAGCGCGAGATTGTCGGCACCTACCATTCGGCAAACCCGCTCGACCCCTACTACATGGAGCTCCACTTCGGCACCACATCGCTCAAATCGTTTGCCGAGCGCGCCCCCGAAGAGGGCCTCGAGCTCACGCTCGGCGGCATGGTGATCGATTTCACCTCCCGACCGGCAAAAAACGGCGGCAACTTCGGCATCCTGAAAATCCAGGACTACACGGGCTCCGGCGAATTCATGCTCTTCGGCCAGGACTACATCGACTTCCACAACTACGGTGTGGCCGGCACACCTATATATATAAAAGGAACCTACAGCCGCCGCTTCCAGAATTCCGACCTCAAATTCAAAGTCAGCTCCATCCGTCTGCTCTCCGAGCTGAAAGGTCAGATAGTGGGCGGCATCACCCTCAATGTCAGCGCCGACAATCTCAACGACGTGCTCCGCGACGTGCTCGCCGAACACATCAAATCGTCGGCCGACGACCTCGGAACGCTCCGCTTCCACGTCTTCGACCCACAGACCGGTCGCCATGTCACGCTCGACTCCTCGCTGCGCATCCCCGTCAACAAAGACCTCGTGGAGAAACTCGAAAATCTTGAGATAGACTTTAGCATCGACCGATTGTAATATCCCACACAAATTGCTATCTTTGTAACCAAATAAACAACATAAAAACCAAACATCAACAATGGCTTATCAATTTACCGACAACAACGTCAACGAAGTGATCGCATCCGGCAAGCCCGTAGTGATCGACTTCTGGGCCACATGGTGCGGCCCATGCATGCGCCTTGCTCCCGTGATCGACGAACTCGCGGAAGAATTTGCCGACCGTGTGGTCATCGGCAAATACAACGTCGACGAAGAAACCGAACTCAGCGGCACATACCGCATCATGTCGATCCCCACGCTCCTCTTCTTCAAAAACGGCGAACAGGTGCGCGAGCTCCGCATGACCGGCGCCACGAAGGACGAACTCCGCTCACGCATCGAAAAGCTCATCGCCCTCTAATCTCTCTCTCACCTCCACACGCCATGATCAACCGCTTTATCCTCAACGAAGTTTCCTACTTCGGGCCCGGTGCCCGCAGGCAGCTCCCCGAAGTCGTAGGCCGCATGGGACTTAAAAAAGCCCTTGTGGTCACCGATCCCGGGCTCATCAGGTTTGGCGTCGCCGCTATGGTCACCGACATTCTCGACGATGCCGGCATCCCCTACACCGTGTTCAGCGACGTAAAGCCCAACCCCACCGTCAGCAACGTTCAGCACGGCATCGAAGCCTACGAAGCAGCCGGTGCCGACTTCATCATCGCCATCGGCGGGGGATCAGCCATCGACACAGCCAAAGGGATCGGCATCGTGGTCAACAACCCCGAATTTGCCGACATCACATCGCTTGAGGGCTGCGCCCCCACACGCAACAAGAGCGTGCCCATAATCGCGCTCCCCACCACCGCCGGCACTGCCGCAGAAACCACCATCAACTATGTGATCATCGACGAGGAAAAGCATAAAAAAATGGTGTGTGTTGACCCCAACGACATCCCGGCCGTTGCCATTATCGATGCCGAACTGATGTATTCGCTGCCCCGGAGTCTTACAGCCGCCACCGGCATGGATGCTCTCACCCATGCCATTGAGGGCTACATCACAAAAGGTGCATGGTCAATGTCGGATATGTTTGAAATCGAAGCTATCCGCATGATCAGCCGTCACCTTCCCGTAGCTGTTGAGCAGCCCTCCGACGCCGATGCCCGCAACGGCATGGCCGTGGCTCAGTACATTGCAGGAATGGCATTCTCCAACGTAGGGCTCGGCCTCGTTCACGGCATGGCCCACCCGATGGGATCGCTCTTCGATGTGCCGCACGGAGTGGCCAATGCCCTTCTGCTGCCAACCATCATGGAGTTCAACATGCCCGCATGCCTTGACAAATATCCCGAAATAGCTCGCGCCATGGGCGTCGACACCACGGGCAAGACCCGCGAGGAAGCTTCACAAGCCGCCGTTGATGCTGTCAAAGCGCTGGCTGTCAAAGTAGGCATTCCGCAGCACCTCAGCGATCTCGGCATCACGGAATCCGACATCCCGCAGCTTGCAGCGCAGGCTTTGGCCGACGTGTGCACGCCCGGCAATCCACGCGATGTGTCGTTGGCCGACATCGAAGCACTCTACCGGAAAGTTCTCTGATTTATTCCCCAATCATCACAAGAGGGTATGCCAAAATTTTTGACATACCCTCTTGTGGTATATTAGGCACAATGCCCCGAGAATCAGGCCGGCGGCTATAGCCGGTGCAATAATACCGGCGCACTGTCGGGTCAGTCGACGTTGTCGAGATGGTGCCCCATGCGCTCTTTTTTGGTGTGCATGTAGAAGCGGTTGTAGGGGTTGGGCTCTATTTCGATAGGCACGTTCTCCATCACTTCGAGGCCGTAGCCCTCCAAGCCGATGCGCTTCACCGGATTGTTGGTCATGAGGCGCATCTTGCGTATGCCGAGCTTGTGGAGTATCTGCGCGCCCACGCCATAGTCACGCTCGTCGGCTTTGTGCCCCAGGCGCAAATTGGCGTCGACGGTGTCAACGCCCTCTTCCTGAAGCTTGTAGGCTTTGATTTTGTCCATCAGGCCGATGCCGCGGCCTTCCTGGTTGAGGTAGAGGATCACGCCGCGTCCCTCCTGCTCCACCATCTGCATGGCGCGGTGAAGCTGCTCGCCGCAGTCGCAGCGCTGCGAGCCGAAAATGTCGCCCGTGGCACACGACGAGTGAACGCGCAGCAGCACGGGCTCGTCGGTCGTAACATCACCTTTTATCAGCGCTATATGCTCGAGACCGTTGCTTTTCTGACGGAACGGGATCAGCCGGAAATGACCGTAAACCGTGGGCATATCCACCTCCACGCCCTGCTCCACCGACGTCTCGGTGCGCAGGCGGTAGGCTATCAGGTCGCGTATCGACACTAACTTCAGGCCCCACTCATCGGCTTTCTTGCGCAGCTGCGGCAGGCGGGCCATAGTGCCGTCTTCGTTGAGTATCTCGATGAGCGTGGCTGCCGGATAGAGACCGGCCAGACGGGCCAGATCGACGCCGGCTTCGGTGTGGCCGGGACGGCGAAGCACGCCTTCGTCCTGCGCGTAGAGCGGATGCACATGGCCGGGACGGCCGAAATCGTCGGGCTTCGACGAAGGATCAGCGAGGGCGCGTAGCGTGGCCGCGCGGTCGTGGGCCGACACGCCGGTGGTGCACCCCGCCAGCTTGTCGACGGTGATGGTGAACGGCGTACCCAGCATCGAAGTGTTGTCCTCAACTTGATGCGGCAGCCCCAGCTCCTTACAGCGCGATATGGTGAGCGGGCAGCAGAGTTCGCCGCGGGCATTGGTGACCATGAAGTTGACATGATCGGGCGTCACTTTCTCGGCCGCCATGATCAGATCGCCTTCGTTTTCACGGTCTTCGTCGTCGACCACTATCACAAAATGTCCGGCGCGGAATTCTTCGATCGCCTCTTCGATTGTATCAAGTTTTATGTTGTCCATATCAATAAACGTTTTCTACAGGATTCTTTATCATTTCATCGAGCTGAACGCTGACGTCGGCTATACGGTTCACTTCCGCCCGCAGGTTGCGCAGCCGCGCGCGGCCTATGAGCCACACCGTCAGCCCGACGGGAAAGAACACTATCGCGGCCCATGCCGCCAGCGGATAGTTGGTGGGATGGTAGAGCCACAGGCTTCGGAGCACGGGATAATCCATGAGCTTGTTGATCACGAGCTTGTCACGCGAGTTTGCCAGATAGGCTATGGTCTCCTCCTCGCGGTCGCGCAGACGCCGCAGCGCCGTGCGGCTGTAGCCCCGCAGCCAGTAGGTGAGATAGCTGATGCGCGCCGGATTGGCTTCGAGATAGGCGTTGGCCTCATCGCGGAGCGAGGCGAGGCGCGCGAGGGCTTCGTCGCGGTCCACTTCGTCCATCACCACCTCCTTCATCTCGATGTGGCGTGTCTGGACGGCGCCAAACAGACGCCGGAAGAAGTTCATATAGGCATCACGGTTAAACAGCGCCGAGTCGTGCACCGCCTTGTAGGTGAAGAAGATGCCGAGCGGCATCAGCACCGCCGAGCTCAGCCATATGCCTTCCCACACGGCTATCTTGCCGTCGCGGGCCATCTTGTAGCCTGTGTTGTCGATGATGTAATAGAAGATAAACAGCAGCACCGAGATGACCAGCGGCGTGCCGAGGCCGCCCTTGCGGATGATGGCGCCGAGGGGAGCGCCGATGAAGAAAAAGATGATGCAGGCAAACGAGAGCGTGAATTTCTTCTGCATCTCGATGTCGTGCCGACGGATAAGTTTGCGCTCGTCCTTGATCACCATGCCCCGGAATTCGTGCTCCTGTTTCTGGAAGTTGGCTTTGTTTAGTGCCGTGCGCAGATACACGAGCTGCATGGCCGGACCCGAGCCCTCGAACAGCGAGTCGACGTTGACAGGCCGCGAGGGGCTGACGTCGGGTATGCGTTCCATCACCGTGGTGTCGCCTTTAGCCACGGCGCGCGAATAGGGCAGATTGAAATAGCGCGACTCCACGAGCAGCTGGGCATACGACTGCCCGATGCTGTCGACGCGCACCGACAGCGAATCGATGGTCTGACGCAGCTCGGCTATGTTTTTGCCCACATACTGATTGCGCATCCCTTCCTCGTCGATGCGGTTGAAATTGGCGTCGAACGGCACGAGGATATCTTTTTGCGAGAATGTCTCGCGGCGGTAAGGCACGTTGCGCGCGCCGCTGCCCGCTTCTTTGAGGTTTTCAAACGATTCACCCTCCCACAGACGCAGGAACAGGTGTTTCTTGTCCTCCATCATGGCCAGACGTCCCGAGTCGGCGAGAATGATGTTGGCATTGTCGAAGCCTTTCGAGAGATCGTAGATCATGATGTTGTACAGCGTGCCGCTGTCGCGGTTTTTCTTGTCGACGAAGATGTTGTAGCCGGGAATCTGATCGTAGAACACGCCCTCGGGGATCTCAAGCTCGGGCGATTTCTGGCGCATCGAATAGAGCAGCGTCCACATCTTGGTCTGCGCTATCGGCAGCACATTGTTCTGGAAGAAAAAAGCTCCGATGGCTATGAGCACCATCAGCGCTATCAGCGGCCGCATCACCTTGATGAGCGACACGCCCGAAGCTTTCATGGCCGTGAGCTCGAAATGCTCGCCCAGATTGCCGAAAGTCATGAGACTCGCCAGCAGTATGGCCAGCGGCAACGCCATCGGTATCATGGTCAGCGCGGCATAGAAAAACAGCTCGCCGAGCACGTCGATGCTTAGGCCTTTGCCCACCAGATCGTCGATATAGCGCCACAGAAACTGCATCAGCACTATAAACAGACATATAAAAAACGTCATGGCAAACAGAGGCACAAAACTCCGCAGCACAAACGTGTAAAGTCTCTTTACTCCTAACATTACAAGGTCGGATTCAACATTCTCGACTGCAAAGATAGTGAAATAAGGGTGAATTAAGAATACATCTTCGGCAAAACATTCGGATATGACAGTCGGGAAAGACACAAAATGATATCGACCGGAAGATAGATTAGGCAAGGGCGACTTATTGTTGTCGCAGGCTCTCCGACATATACCATTAATTTTCAGCCCAATACACATCGGAAAGACACCGCCGCTCCTAAGGCGTGACCGGTGTGACGGCATCTTGCCGTCATGGTTTACTATAGATGCAATTTTATGATTGGCAGAATGATGCGCCGGAAAGAGCGAGCCTCACTGATCGGTTGAGGGGCGAGAAGTCAGGAGGCGGCGGGTCAGGGAGGCTATGCCTGTGAGGATCAACGACACTACTATCAGGTAAAGTGCGAGATATATTATTGCTCCGGTGTGGGGACGGAATGTGATGAAGTAGTTCATTATGTCTGTTGCATTGAATACTAACCGGATAGCCGGCGCCAGCAGAATAAGCAGCGCCACACATGCCAGGGCGGAGAGTATCTGTATTTCAATGCCTTTATCGCGGACGGCAGAATAAATCAGCGCTGCAAGCATTATGAAGCATCCTGCGAAAAACATAGCGTGCCACGCCGCGGTAACCACATAAACAGGGCTGACAATAACCATACCGTCATCTGTGGCGGCCGAAGCTTCGTGGACGTTACGTAGCTCCGTCACGCCGGCCGCCATATACACCGCAACGCCCACCGCGGCCATGATTCCGAGCACAAAAGCCCACGCCGACAGAAACTTGAGTTTTTCGGCTCCGCGGCCAGCGCCACGCACCAGAATGGCAAAACCTATCAGCATGACCGCAATGGCCGCATAACGTGCGAACCGCTCAAACCATCCGAGATTATCGGCGGCGCCCGAGTAACCTATCCCCCACCAAACCAACCACCCGCCCCAACCAATCCTACTACCAATGCATAGGATCGAAAGCATCTCGCCTCCGCGACTTCCACTAATGTATTTTCATGATTTTTCAGTCAAATACGCGGCAGCGGGACGCCAGCAAGGCATAGGAGGGGCGGCGTCTCGCCGCCGCGGTTGCTTCAGGCGCAAGTGAGTGGTTATTGGTGTGACGTGTGAGGGCGGGACGTCATTCCAAGGATAACATCAGCAAACGCCAACCGCCACGGGCGGTTGACGTTTGCTGACGAATCAGAGCTGT
>OHHH01000552.1_pt1 | contig 13514 bp, 9 predicted proteins | sample 1567951 | NCBI WGS metagenome assembly OHHH01 (sample SAMEA3879550, study PRJEB24766) | human gut metagenome | biome: human-associated habitat; feature: feces | place: USA | collected 1985/1987 | reverse complement strand
TGCTTACATTTGTCGTGATATTCTATAATAATGCCGAAAAAGAAACGTAGTAAAGCCTTTTGGAACAATATCAAGTTCAAGTATAAACTCACTATCATCAACGAGAATACACTCGAAGAAGTAGTCGGTCTCCGTGTATCCAAGTTAAACGGCATCTCGGTATTACTTTCTGTGCTGACTGTTTTGTTTCTGGTTGCCTCAGTTATCATTGCTTTCACTCCGTTGCGCAACTACTTGCCGGGATACATGAACAGTGAAATCCGTGCCCAAGTGGTAGAGAATGCTTTACGAGTAGATTCACTTCAACAGTTGGTAGATCGCCAGAATTTGTATATCATGAATATACAGGATATTTTCAGTGGGACCATACGGGTAGATACTGTGCACAATATGGACTCACTGACTACTGTACGCGAAGATTCGTTGATGGAACGCACACAGCGGGAAGCGGAGTTCCGAAAACAATATGAAGAAACAGAAAAATATAATCTGACAAGCATTACAGCCCGCCCGGACATAGAAGGATTGATATTTTATCGTCCCACGCGAGGCATGATTACAGACAAATTTGATGCTGACAGAAAACATTACGGTACGGATATCGCCGCCAATCCCGGAGAGAGCGTACTTGCTACGCTGGATGGTACAGTTATCTTGAGTACTTATACGGCCGAAACAGGATATGTGATAGAAGTACAACATAATCAAGACTTTATATCCGTATATAAGCATTGCAGTTCCTTATTGAAACGTGAAGGGGACACTGTACAGGCCGGAGAGGCTATTGCTTTGGTAGGAAACAGCGGACAACTGACAACCGGTCCTCACCTGCACTTTGAGTTATGGCACAAAGGACGGGCAGTGAATCCGGAACAATATATTGTATTTTAAGTGATAGATAAATGAAAAAACAAATTGCTATACTCGGTTCTACCGGCTCCATAGGTACGCAGGCATTACAAGTGATTGAAGAACAATCCGACCAGTACGAAGCGTATGTGCTGACCGCCAACAACCGTGTAGAAGAACTCATTGCCCAGGCTCGGAAATTCAAGCCTGAAGCGGTAGTTATAGCCAACGAAACGAAATATGCCCAACTGAAAGAGGCTCTCAGCGACCTGCCTGTTAAGGTGTATGCAGGTGCTGCCGCGTTATGCCAGATTGTAGAGTCCGGCCCTATCGATGTAGTCCTGACCGCTATGGTGGGGTATGCGGGATTGAAGCCGACCATGAATGCCATTCGTGCCGGAAAAGCCATTGCCCTTGCCAATAAAGAGACACTGGTAGTTGCCGGAGAGTTGATTAATCAGTTAGCCCGGCAATACCGTACACCGATTCTTCCTGTCGATTCCGAACATTCGGCAATATTTCAGTGCTTGCAGGGTAAACCTACTAACAAGGCTTTGAAAAAAATAATACTCACAGCCTCGGGCGGACCGTTTTTCGGTAAAACCACAGAGGAGCTTCGTGATGTTACGGTCGAAAAAGCGTTGAAGCATCCGAATTGGTCAATGGGTGCAAAAATAACCATTGATTCCGCTACAATGATGAACAAGGGTCTTGAGCTTATTGAAGCGGTTTGGCTGTTTTCCGTTAAGCCTGATGACGTCGATATTGTTGTCCACAGGGAGAGCATTGTTCACTCGGCGGTTGAGTATGACGACAACTCTGTAATAGCTCAATTAGGTCTTCCCGATATGAGAATACCGATTCAGTACGCTTTGACTTATCCCGAGCGTTTTGAGTCGCCTGTCGGAGAACTGAGCCTTTCACAGATAGGCAAGCTCACATTTTTTGAGCCTGATTATGAAACTTTCCGTTGCATAAACCTTTGCAGAAAGGCTATAAATATGGGCGGACTTTATCCTGCGGCGGTAAATTCTGCAAATGAGCAGGCTAACCTTATGTTCCGTCAGGGCAAAATCGGATTTTTGGATATTGCCGACAGGGTTGAAGCGGTGCTTGAAAAAACTCCGCATTATGATAATTATACTTTCGAGGATATACTCGAAATTGACAAATTTGCAAGAGAAATAGGTGGTTAAAATATTACTTGAGATTACAGCTTCTGGTGTTTGGTCAAAGGTGTGGACTATTGCGGTTGCACTGTTGTTCTTCGGCGTTATTATTATGATTCACGAATTCGGACACTTTATCTGTGCAAAGCTTTGCAATGTAAAGGTCAATGAATTTTCAATCGGTATGGGTCCCGCTGTTTTCAAAAAGAAAAAAGGGGAAACTACCTATGCCGTGCGCTGTCTTCCGATAGGCGGATATGTCAGCATGGAGGGCGAGGACGAGAACAGCACCGATGAGCGTGCGTTTAACAACAAGCCTCTTTTGCAGAGGATACTTATTGTTGCCGCAGGCGCAATAACGCACCTTATACTCGGCGTAATCATTATGGCGGTGTTGTTGTCAACCACAAAGGATTTGATAGGCACAAATACCATTCACAGCTTCTATGACGGTGCAACAAGCGTTAATTACGGCTTGCAGGCAGGCGATAAAATCGTCAAAATTGACGGTCATAAGGTCTTTTCCGAAAGGGATTTGAGCTTCCTTATGGGCAGAAGTCAGGACGGTGTTATTGACTTTACCGTTGAGAGAAACGGCGAAAAGGTCGAGCTCAATGATGTTAAATTTCAGACGACCGAGCAAAACGGCGTAACGCTGATAACCTATGATTTTATTATCGTCGGCGAAAAGCCCACGTTTAAGAACGTTGTGAAAAATTCGTTTACACAGTCGGCGTCTATCGCAAGGCTTGTATGGCTGAGCCTTTTTGATATTGTAACAGGCAGATACGGAGCTTCCGAGCTTGCAGGTCCTGTCGGCACTGTCGATATAATCGCTGATGTTACGGCGGCTGCGGCGACTGACAGAAATATGGATAACCTGTTGTTTATAATGGCGCTTATCACGATAAACCTCGGCGTAGCAAACCTTTTGCCGTTACCGGCTCTTGACGGCGGCAGACTTTTCTTCCTCATAATCGAGGCGATAAGAAGAAAGCCGATAAACCCGAAATACGAGGGCTATGTTCATGCGGCAGGCTTAGCACTGCTTATGCTTTTGATGGTGTTTGTAACCTATAATGATATTGTAAGAATTATTCGTTCTTAAAAGGGGTGTGGAATATGGAACGCAGAATTACAAGAACTGTTAAAGCGGGAAATGTTGAAATAGGCTCGGGCAGTAAAATTACCGTTCAGTCAATGCTCAACGTTCTTGCTCACGATATAGAGGGAAATGTTGCGCAGGCTGTTGAGCTCGAAAAGGCAGGCTGTGAAATTGTCCGTCTTACAGTACCCGATATTGAGGCTGTCAAAACGCTTTATGCCGTAAAAAATGCGGTTAAAATACCCGTTGTTGCGGATATTCATTTTGACTATAAATGTGCGCTTGAAAGCGTGGCGGCAGGCGTTGACAAGATCAGAATAAACCCCGGTAATATCGGCTCGGACGACAGAATTAAGGCGGTTGCCGACGCTTGCAGGCAGAAAAATATTCCGATAAGAATCGGCGTGAATTCAGGCTCACTCGAAAAGGATTTGCTTAAAAAGTACGGTCACGTTACGCCCGAGGCATTGTGCGAGAGTGCGTTGCGACACGCTTCTTTGCTTGAAAAGTTCGACTTTAACGATATAGTGATTTCGATTAAATCCTCTGATGTGCCGACTATGGTTGCGGCTTACAGGCTTGTTGCGCAGCAGTGCGATTATCCGCTTCATCTCGGCGTTACGGAGGCAGGAACGAGGCATATGGGTATGCTCAAATCCGCCGCAGGTATCGGTGCGCTTTTGCTCGACGGCATAGGCGACACAATTAGGGTTTCGCTTACGGCTGATCCCGTTTCTGAGGTTGCGGCAGGCTTCGACATATTAAAGGCGGTCGGCATTAAAAAGGATTGTCCGCAGATAGTTTCCTGTCCGACTTGCGGAAGAACTAAAATCGATTTGATTTCTCTTGCCGAAAAGGTTGAAAAGGAACTTGCAAATGTTCATAAGCCGATAAAAGTTGCTGTTATGGGCTGTGCGGTAAACGGTCCGGGCGAAGCAAAAGAAGCTGATATAGGCGTTGCGGGCGGCGACGGCTACGGACTTATTTTCAAGCACGGCGAGATACTCAAAAAAGTTCCCGAAAACAAAATTGTTGAGGAGCTCTTAAAGGAAATAGATAATTTATAACTAAAGACGTTTACATTAAGGATTTACATATAATATGAATGGATTTTACGATTTGTTTGCAGAGTTTGCAGACGAGCTTACGAAATATGACAGGGCACTTAAAAACGCAAAAGTTTTGAGATTGCTCAAAAGCAGTGATGAAGCAGGCGACAGCGTTACGGCGGTCGTCTTTTTCCCTATACTTATGTCGGAGAGAACAGTTGACACGATAGGCAGGATTATTGCAAACGGACTCGGCATTTCCGAGTTTTCAATCGAGCCTGTTTTTGACGGCTCACTTTTGACGAATAAATATGACGGCGAATTGCGTGAGATTATAAAACGCAGAGTTGTTGTCGCAAACGGCTTTTTGGAGGATTGTGTTTTCTCTTATGAAACAGATGGCGAGTTGCATATAAGACTTGCTCACGGCGGCAAGGACGTGCTTTGCACGGCAGGTTGCGACAAGGCGGTTGAGAGGCTCCTCAAAGAGCGCTTCGGCACGGATTTGAAAGTGTTTATCGAGCAGGAAGGGGAAGCAGAGGACTCGGCGCAGACGCTTATTCAGAAGCAGCAGAAAATTGACGAGCAGATGCGTGAAAAGCAGATTAAAGCAAAGCCCGTCAAGAAGGACGAGCCCTTGAAAGCCGAGGTTGTCGAGGAGGGTTATCCCTATTACACAGACAGCTTAAAGGTTATTTACGGCAACAAAATCAAGGGTGCGCCTATGAAAATGGCGGATATTACTTCTACCGATGACAGAGTTACCGTTTGGGGACGTGTATTCGGCTTTGAGTCACGTCTTACAAGAAACGGCGACAAGTATATAATTTCATTTAATATTACAGACAATACATATTCGTATTCGGTAGTTATTTTTGAAAAGAAAGACTACTGTGACGATTTGCTTGAATATATTTCAAACGGCAAATACATTGTTTTGGCAGGCTCAATGTCATTTGACAAGTACAGAGGCGAAAATGTTATCAATCCGAGAAGCATTTGCCTTGTTGCACCGATTGAAAAGAAGGACAACGCTCCCGAAAAGAGAGTCGAATTGCATTTGCATACAAATATGTCGGCAATGGACGGAATGACTCCTCCCGCCGAACTCGTTAAGAGAGCGATAAGCTGGGGGCACAAGGCTATTGCAATTACAGACCACGGCTGTGTGCAGGGCTTCCCCGACGCAGCGAATGCCGCAAAGGGTAAGATAAAAATTATCTACGGCGTTGAGGCTTACTTTGTTGACGATATGAAAAATCCCGAAGCGGAGATTAAAGATTTGCCCACATACCATATGATAATTCTTGTTAAGAACTCTGTGGGACTTAAAAATCTTTATAAGCTAGTTTCAATGTCGAATATAAAGTATTTCTACAAGAAGCCGAGAATGCCAAAGTCCGAAATCTTAAAGCACCGTGAGGGCTTGATAATCGGCTCGGCGTGTGAGGCAGGAAATCTTTACAGGGCGATACTTGACGAGCTTCCCGACGAGGAAATTGCCGAGATAGCTTCGTTCTATGATTACATTGAAATTCAGCCGACGGGCAATAACAGATTTATGCTTGCGGCTCATTCCGACCCGAACGCAAAAAATCCCGAGAGAAACAAGAGATACGATAAAATTACCTGCGTTGAGGATATAGAAAACATAAACCGCCGTCTTATATCCATTGCAGACGGTTTGGGTAAGCCTGTTGTAGCTACGGGCGACGTGCATTTTCTTGACCCTGTTGACGCACAGTACAGAGCTATCCTTATGGCAGGACAAGGCTTTGAGGATGCGGACAACCAAGCGCCGCTTTATTTCAAAACCACTGAGGAAATGATGTCCGACCTTGCCTATCTCGGAGAGGAGACGGCGAAAGAGGTTGTTATAACAAACCCGAATAAAATCGCAGATATGATAGAAACGCTTCGTCCGTTCCCCGACGGTACATATCAGCCGTCCATTGAGGGAAGTGAGGAGCAGCTTCGTGAAATCTGTTGGACAAAGGCACGGGACTGGTACGAAAAGGACGGAGTTGTTCCCGAAATCGTAACAAACCGACTTAACAGAGAGCTTGATTCAATCATTGAACACGGATTTGCCGTGCTTTATATAATCGCACAAAAGCTTGTTTGGGACTCCGAGGATCACGGTTATCATGTAGGCTCGAGAGGATCTGTCGGCTCGTCATTCGTAGCGACAATGGCAGGAATTTCCGAAGTAAACCCGTTAGTTCCGCATTACAGATGTCCGAAGTGTAAATATACACAGTTCTTTGAGCACGGGGAATACGGTTCGGGCTTTGATATGCCGCCTGCAAAATGCCCCGAATGCGGCACGGATTTAATTAGAGACGGTCACGAAATTCCGTTCGAAACCTTCCTCGGCTTCCATGGAGACAAAGCGCCCGATATCGACCTTAACTTCTCGGGCGAATATCAGGGTAAGGCACACAGATACACCGAAGAACTGTTCGGTTCAAGCCACGTGTTCAAAGCGGGAACAACCGCATCTGTCGCAGATAAAACCGCTTACGGATTTGTGAAAAAATATCTTGAAGCAAAGGGTAAAACCGTTTCAAGAGCAGAAGAGGACAGGCTCACAGTAGGCTGTACGGGAGTTAAGAGAACGACGGGTCAGCACCCCGGCGGAATGGTCGTTGTGCCGAATGCGTATGACGTCTATGATTTCACACCCGTTCAGTACCCTGCCGACGATACAACGAGCGATATGGAAACCACGCACTTTGACTTCCATTCGCTTCACGATACCATTCTCAAGCTTGATATTCTCGGACACGATGTTCCGACGCTTTATAAGCACCTTGAGGATTTGACGGGCATACCCGTAATGGATGTTGATGTTTGCGACCCGAAGATAATCGGTCTTTGCACAAGTCCCGAGCCGCTTGGCTTGAAGCCCGAGGATATTGACTGCGAAACGGGTACGCTTTCAATACCCGAGATGGGAACGCCGTTTGTACGTCAAATGCTTATCGAGGCTCAACCGCACACATTCTCCGACTTGTTGCAGATTTCGGGACTTTCGCACGGTACGGACGTTTGGAACGGTAACGCACAGGACCTTATCAACAACGGCACCTGCACGATTTCAGAGGTTATCGGCTGCCGTGACGGTATTATGACATACCTTATCCACGCAGGACTTGAATCGAGTATGGCGTTCAACATTATGGAGAAAACAAGAAAGGGTATTGTCGCAAAAATGGGCTTCCCCGAGGGCGCAGAGGAGGCAATGCGAGCTTGCAACGTACCCGAGTGGTATATGGAGTCCTGCCGTAAAATCAAGTATATGTTCCCGAAGGCTCATGCGGCGGCATATGTAATTGCGGCGCTTAGACTCGGCTGGTATAAAATATATAAACCGCTTGAATATTACACAGCATTTTTGACCGTGCGTGGCGGAGACTTGGACGCTTCAACCGTTATAAAGGGCAGAGATGCAGTTCGTCAAAAGATGAAAGAAATTGACCAAAAGGTCAGAGAAAAAACAGCTTCGGCAAAGGATAAGGATCAATACACCGCCTTGCAGGTTGTAAACGAGATGATGGCAAGAAATATCGAGCTTCTCCCCGTTGACATCTACAAGTCAAAGGCAAAGGATTATATAATCGAGGACGGAAAAATCCGTATGCCGTTCGGTGCACTTTCGGGAGTAGGCGACAGTGCGGCAATTCCGCTTGCTGCGGCAAGAGATGACGGAGGCGGAGAATTTGTGTCCATTGAGGACTTTGCGACAAGGGCAAAGGCAGGCAAATCTACGATAGAATTGCTTAAAGAGTGCGGTGCGTTCGGCGATTTGCCCGAGTCTTCACAGCTGACATTGTTTTAATACCGTAGCTTGTCAGAAAGGCTGATTTATATGAGAGAAAAACTGATAAAATATCTTGACAAGGCATTTATATCGCTTATGGCAATCAATCTTGTGTTGGTTGTCCTCGGCAGTGCGTTTATATTGTCCGACAAGGTGTTTGTAAAGAATGCGGAAAAGACCAAAGGGTATATTTCGCACGTTGAAAAGCAGGATGACGGCGAGAAAAAATATATGCTTTTTTATTTCGCAAACGGCAACCGATACATAGCGGAATATAAATTTGTCGACAAGGACACATATATCGGCGAAGAAGTAAACGTCTATTATAATCCCGAAAACGCAGAGGATATTTACATTAAGACAAACCCCGTTTGGTATGTGCTTGCTTATCTCGGCTTGGGACTTGCCGTAGCAGAAACAATTGCTTATTTGCCCTTGAAAAAACGAGAGGTGCTTTATAAAAATAACGTAAAAGCCGTTTGCCGTGTTATTGAAATCAAGCCGTCTTGGTTTACGGGCAAGGTTATTGTCTGTGAGAGTTCAAGCGTTCCCGGAAGAAAGGGCAAGCCGTTTTCAAGCGGTTCTGTCAATAAAAAATACGCAAAGAGTGTTAAAAACAAATCTTTGACCGTATATTATCACCCGAAAAATCCGAACATATATATTGTTGACACAAAATAATATATAAATTATTTCTTGCGAAAGGGGAAGTATTATGACAGCATTATGGATAATTCTCGGCATTATTGCGGCACTTATCGTCTATACGCTTATAAAAGCGGCGTTTTGGAAATCAAAGCCTGCCGAAAATGCGGAGAAGCAGGAGCCTGAAAGGGTCGATTTTGACCGCTATTGCAAAAATTTGAGCGACGCTATCAAAATCAAAACAATTTCAAATTACGACACGAGCTTGGTTGATTGGAATGAGTTTGATAAGTTCCACAAATTCTTGGAGGAACGCTATCCGCTTATTCACAAGACGATGACAAAGACTAAAATCGGTGATGCGAGCCTTGTCTTTAAGTGGGAGGGCAAAAATCCGTCGCTTGACGGCATTGCTCTTTTGGCACATCAGGACGTTGTACCGATAAACGAGGGCACTTGGGACGATTGGGAGCACGATCCGTTTGAGGGCTACAATGACGGCGAGTATATCTGGGGCAGAGGCGCTCTCGATATGAAAAACCACCTTATTGCAGTTATGGAGAGCATAGAGCAGCTTATCGCTGACGGCTATGTTCCCGAAAGAAGTATATATATCTGCCTCGGACACAACGAAGAGGTTGTTGCCGCACCCGATAACGGTGCAAAGCAGATTGCCAATTATCTCAAGGAGCAGGGCGTTCATCTTGAGGCGGTCGTTGACGAGGGCGGTGCTATTCTTCCCGTAAATATCAACGGCGTTCTTGACTGCAATCTTGCAGGCGTGGGAATTGCCGAAAAGGGAAGCATAAACTATGAAATAAGCGTCAACGCAAAGGGCGGACACTCCTCACAGCCGCCCGAGCACACGGCTATCGGTCATCTTGCCGACGTTATCAAGGACTTAGAGGGTCATCAGTTCAAGGCGAGTATGTCAAAGGTCGTTTATGACCTGTTTACTCAAATCGGCAAGCGCTGCACATACCCTGTAAGACTTGTGGCGTGCAACCTCAATATATTAAAGCCGATAGTTCTTGCTGTAATGAAAAAAATACCGCCTGCGGCTTCGCTTATTCGTACCTGCACGGCTGTCACAATGGCTTCGGGAAGTCCGCAGTTCAACATTTTGCCGCAAAAGGCTACAATTACCGTAAACTTCCGCACAATGCCCGGCGTTACATTCAACGACGTCGAGGAGCATATAAGGAAATCTGTCAGAAACAAGGATATTGACATTAAATTCCTTGTCGGTAAAGAGGCGTCAAAGGTATCTCCCACCGACTCAAAGGCTTATTTGACAATCAAAGAGCTTTGCGAGAGCGCAGACAGTAAAAACCTTGTTGCGCCGTTCCTTGTAATGGGCGGTACGGACTCTTGCAACTATGAGTGCGTATGCGATAATATTTACAGATTTTCGCCGTTCGTTTCGGACACAAAGCTTTTGCTCTGCACGCACGGAACAAACGAAAGATTTCCGCTTTCCGCTGTCGAGGGTGCGGTTGCATTCTTTAAGCGTTACGTTAAAAAAATGACTCAGGACTAAAGATTTATAACAATAAACGGACATTTCTGTTTGAAGTGTCCGTTATTTTTTACAATTATTGCGTTTATGAGTAAAAAAATTGAAAAAACAGTAGCATTATATGTTTTTTTCTGTTATAATATCAACGGTTAATTCTGTCAATGGGCATTTTATGCTCTTTTGACAACCATATTTAATTAGTTAATATTTTTTGGAGGTATGTAAAATGGCAAACAAATGGGTTTACATGTTCAGCGAAGGCGACATGACCATGCGTAACCTTCTCGGCGGTAAAGGTGCTAACCTTGCTGAGATGACTGCTATCGGTCTTCCTGTTCCTCAGGGCTTCACAATCACAACTGAAGCTTGCACACAGTACTATGAAGACGGCAGAAAAATAAACGATGAAATCATGGCTCAGGCTATGGAAGGCGTTAAGAAGATGGAAGAGATCAACGGCAAGAAGTTCGGCGATCTTAACAATCCGCTTCTCGTATCGGTTCGTTCGGGTGCTCGTGCATCAATGCCCGGTATGATGGACACAATCCTTAACCTCGGTCTTAACGACGAGGTTGTTGCTGCTATGATCGCAGGCAACCCCGATCCTAAGTTTGAGAGATTCGTTTACGACTCATACAGAAGATTTATCCAGATGTTCTCCGACGTAGTTATGGAAGTCGGTAAGAAGTATTTTGAACAGCTTATCGACGCTATGAAGGAAAAGAAGGGCGTTGAGTACGACATCGAGCTTACCGCTGCTGACCTTAAAGAGCTTGCAGAGCAGTTCAAGGCGGAATACAAGAAGCAGCTCGGCGAGGACTTCCCGTCAGATCCGGTTACTCAGTTGAAGCTCGCTATCGAGGCTGTTTTCCGTTCATGGGACAACCCCCGTGCAAACGTTTACCGTCGTGATAACGATATTCCTTACTCATGGGGTACTGCTGTAAACGTAATGCCCATGGTATTCGGTAACCTTAACAACGAATCAGGTACAGGCGTTGCTTTCACAAGAGACCCTGCTACAGGCGAGAACAAGCTTATGGGTGAGTTTCTTATCAACGCACAGGGCGAGGACGTTGTTGCAGGCGTTCGTACTCCCATGCCGATTGCTCAGATGGAAAAAGAGTTCCCCGAAGCATACGCAGAATTCCTTAAGGTTTGCGATACTCTCGAAAACCACTATCACGATATGCAGGATATGGAGTTTACTGTTGAGAACAAGAAGCTCTATATGCTCCAGTGCCGTAACGGTAAGAGAACTGCACAGGCTGCTCTCAAGATCGCTTGCGACCTCGTTGACGAGGGACACAAGACAGAGGCTGAGGCTGTTGCAATGATCGATCCCCGTAACCTTGACACACTTCTTCACCCGCAGTTCGACGCTGCTGCTTTGAAGGCTGCTACTCCTATGGGTAAGGGCCTCGGCGCATCTCCCGGTGCTGCTTGCGGTAAGGTCGTATTCACAGCTGACGACGCAGAAGCTTGGAATGCAAAGGGCGAGAAGGTTGTTCTTGTTCGTCTTGAGACTTCTCCCGAAGACATTACAGGTATGAAGGCTGCTCAAGGTATCCTTACAGTTCGTGGCGGTATGACCTCTCACGCAGCAGTTGTTGCTCGTGGTATGGGTACTTGCTGTGTATCAGGCTGCGGCGACATCGTTATGGATGAAGAAAACAAGAAGTTCACTCTCGGCGGTAAAGAATTCCACGAGGGAGATTATATTTCAATCGACGGCTCAACAGGTAACATCTATGACGGCATTATCCCGACTGTTGACGCTCAGATCGCAGGCGAGTTCGGCAGAATTATGGCTTGGGCTGACAAGTACAGAAAGCTTAAAGTTCGTACAAACGCTGATACTCCCGCTGACGCTAAGAAGGCAAGAGAGCTCGGTGCTGAAGGTATCGGTCTTTGCCGTACAGAGCATATGTTCTTTGAGGCTGACAGAATCGCTGCTTTCCGTGAGATGATTTGCTCGGATACAGTTGAGGAGAGAGAAGCTGCTCTTAATAAGATTCTTCCTTATCAGCAGTCAGACTTCGAGAAGCTCTATGAAGCTCTTGAAGGCTGCCCTGTAACAATCCGTTTCCTTGATCCGCCTCTCCACGAGTTCGTTCCCACAGAGGAAGAGGACATCAAGAAGCTTGCTGACGCACAGGGCAAGACAGTTGAGCAGATTAAGGCTATCATTGCTTCCCTTCACGAGTTCAACCCGATGATGGGTCACCGTGGTCTTCGTCTTGCAGTTACTTATCCTGAAATTGCAAAGATGCAGACGAAAGCTGTTATCCGTGCTGCTATCAACGTTCAGAAGGCTCATCCCGATTGGACAGTAAGCCCCGAGATTATGATTCCGCTTTCATGCGACGCTAAGGAGCTCAAGTTCGTTAAGGATATAGTTGTTGCTACCGCTGACGCTGAAATCGCTGCTGCAGGTTCTTCAATGAAGTACGAAGTTGGTACTATGATTGAGATTCCGAGAGCTGCTCTTACAGCAGGCGACATTGCTAAGGAGGCTGAGTTCTTCTGCTTCGGCACAAACGATCTTACTCAGATGACTTACGGCTTCAGCCGTGACGATGCAGGTAAGTTCCTCAACGCTTACTATGACAACAAGATTTTCGAGAACGATCCCTTTGCTAAGCTCGACCAGACAGGTGTTGGTCAGCTTATGGAAATGGCAGTTAAGAACGGTAAGGCTGTTCGTCCGTCACTCCACTGCGGTATCTGCGGTGAGCACGGCGGCGACCCGTCATCAGTTGAGTTCTGCCACAAGATCGGTCTTGACTATGTTTCATGCTCACCGTTCCGTGTTCCGATCGCTCGTCTTGCTGCTGCTCAGGCTGCTATTGCAAATAGGTAGGAGTTCTCTTTCCTTTGAATTGCCGCTTAGTTTCGAGCAGGCAGCAGCCTATCGAAAGGCTAACGGACAGTATGTAAGGAAAAATCAGTGGAGAGATACCACTGTAAGGGTATTCATAGACCTTGATTAACAGTTAAATACGATAAGCGTATCATTAGAAATAGTGGTACGCTTATTTTTTGTCCCTTTTTGCAGATTTGTCCTTTCCCCTACTTTCCAATATAATGAAGCTAAAGAAGTGGAGGTGTGCTTATGAGAGAGAAATTTAATCATCTGTATTTGGATAGCCACGAAAGAAAACTTTTGATACATAGCCTTGTAGAGTTAAAAAATCAGCTCATTCAGCAAGGCAGATATACGGATTGTGTTGACGAGCTTATTTTTAAGGTCATAAATGCACCGACCAAGAGAATGAAAATTGAATATGTCTAAGGCAAATTACAAAGCCGCTTATTCTTATTGATTTTAAGAGTAGGCGGCTTTTTTGCGTTC
>OHHH01000545.1_pt1 | contig 13576 bp, 8 predicted proteins | sample 1567951 | NCBI WGS metagenome assembly OHHH01 (sample SAMEA3879550, study PRJEB24766) | human gut metagenome | biome: human-associated habitat; feature: feces | place: USA | collected 1985/1987 | reverse complement strand
GGTAACCGTGCAGATGAAGCCGGCGATCGTAATGGCCCTCTCGGTGGCCGTCCTGACCGGTTTTTCGAGTATGGTGATGTCTTGCCTGCGCAAGGGCGTGCCTTCGCGTATCCGTATTATCGTTCAGCTGGTTGTGATCGCCGCGCTGGTGATTCTCGTGGACCAGATACTGAAGGCATACGTCTATGAAGTGTCCAAACAGCTCTCCGTATATGTCGGTCTGATTATCACCAACTGTATCGTGATGGGTCGTGTGGAGGCATTCGCTCTGGGCAACAAGCCCTGGCCCGCATTCCTCGACGGTATCGGCAACGGTCTGGGCTACGGTCTGATTCTGGTCATCGTGGCCTTCTTCCGCGAGCTTTTCGGTTCGGGCAGCCTCCTGGGCTACCGGATCATCCCCGAGAGCTGGTACATGGCCGAGGGCGGCTTCTATTCGAACTGCGGACTGATGCTCTTCCCGCCGATGGCGCTGATCATCGTGGGGTGCATCATCTGGGTACATCGTTCTCACAATAAGGATTTACAGGAAAAATAGGAGGGTAACGTATGGAATCATTGAATATCTTTATTCGGTCGATCTTTATCGACAACATGGTCTTCGCCTTCTTCTTCGGCATGTGCTCCTACATCGCCGTGTCGAAGAGCGTGAAGACGGCCCTGGGACTCGGCGCCGCCGTTACGTTCGTGATGGTGATGACCGTGCCTCTGAACTACCTTTTGTACGAATACGTCCTCAAAGCCGATGTATTGGTCCCGGGTGTCGATTTGAGCTTTTTGACTTTCATCGTCTTTATCGCCACGATCGCCGCTTTCGTGCAGCTCGTGGAGATGGCCGTCGAGAAGTATTCCCCGTCGCTCTATGGCGCGCTGGGTATCTTCCTGCCGCTGATCGCCGTGAACTGCGCCATCATGGGTGGTTCGCTCTTCATGCAGCAGCGCATCGGTCTCGACCCCGCCTCCTCACAGTACATCGGCAACGTCTGGGACGCCATTTCCTTCGCCTTCGGCTCAGGACTGGGCTGGATGCTCGCCATCGCCTCGATGGGTGCCATCCGCGAGAAGATGGAGTACTGCGACGTGCCCAAACCCCTGCAGGGTCTCGGCATCACATTTATCACCGTTGGCCTCATGGCATTGGCCATGATGTGCTTCTCAGGACTTAAAATTTAATATTACCGTATGGATATCAATTTCATTATCAGCAGTGTAGGAGTGTTCCTTGCGGTAATACTCCTGTTGGTTGTCATCCTGCTCTTGGCCAAGAAGTTTCTTAGCCCGAGCGGAAAAGTGACCATCACGATCAATGGCGACAAGCAGCTGAACGTCGATCAGGGATCGAGCATCATGGCCACGCTCAACGAGAACGGCATCTACCTGCCCTCCGCTTGTGGCGGAAAGGCCAGCTGCGGACAGTGCAAGCTGCAGGTGCTCAGCGGTGGTGGCGAGATCCTCGACTCCGAGCGTCCCCACTTCACGCGCAAGCAGATCAAGGAGAACTGGCGCCTGGGTTGCCAGTGCAAGGTCAAGGGCGACATGAGTGTCAAGGTGCCCGAGTCTGTGATGGGCGTCAAGGAGTGGGAGTGCACCGTGCTTTCCAACAAGAACGTCTCCTCCTTCATCAAGGAGTTCAAGGTGGCTCTGCCCCCGGGCGAGCACATGGACTTCGTGCCGGGTTCCTACGCCCAGATCAAGATTCCTGCCTACGACTGCATCGACTACGACAAGGATTTCGACAAGAACGACATCGGCGAGGACTATATCGCAGCATGGAAGAACTTCAACATCTTCTCGCTGAAGGCTCACAACCCCGAGCCCACGATCCGCGCCTACTCCATGGCCAACTACCCCGCCGAGGGCGACATCATCACCCTGACGGTGCGTATCGCCACGACGCCGTTCAAGCCGCGTCCCGAGGTAGGATTCCAGGATGTGCCGACCGGTATCGGTTCCAGCTACATCTTCTCCTTGAAGCCTGGCGACAAGGTGATGATGTCGGGTCCCTACGGCGACTTCCATCCCAACTTCGAGTCTAAGCGCGAGATGATCTGGATTGGTGGTGGTGCTGGTATGGCTCCGCTCCGCGCCCAGATCATGCACATGACGAAGACGCTCCACTGCACCGATCGCGAGATGCACTTCTTCTATGGCGCGCGCTCGCTGACCGAGGCCTTCTTCCTGGAGGACTTCTGGGAGCTGGAGAAGGAGTTCCCCAACTTCCACATGCACCTCTCCCTCGACCGTCAGGATCCGAAGGCCGACGAGCTGGGTGTGAAGTACTACACGGGCTTCGCCGTCAACTGCATCCGCGACACCTATCTGAAGGACCACGACGCTCCCGAGGATTGCGAGTACTACCTCTGCGGTCCTCCCATGCTCATCAAGACCGTCACCGACTATCTCGACAGTCTCGGTGTGGAGCCGGAGAGCATCATGTACGATAACTTCGGATAATCAAGAAGACGAACCATCGCAAGTAAATTGCATATAACGAGAAAAGCCGCTGACCATTCAGCGGCTTTTCTCGTACTTTTTCTTGTACTCGTACTTTTTCTTGTACTTGTACTTTTTCTTGTACTTATATTCGTGCTTATACTTGTGCTTGTATTTATACCTATATTAGGTAGCGCTATCGAGCGTCTTGGCCAGGCCCTCTGCCTACCGTTGTCGTAGGCAGACCGTACCTCCCATGAATATGGTTGGCTGGCCAGGCCTTGGCCTACTGATGCTGCTCGCGGAGCAGGTCGTTGACCGTCTTGACGGGATTGAACGTAGAGAGCGGCACTTCGACGAAGACCGTGTTCCAGTCGCTCATCGCGCCATTCCACAGTCCCGGGAGCTCCAGGGCCTTTAGTTCGCGTCCGTTCTTGCTCTTCGTGCTGATGAAGCCCGTGGAGGGATCCACAAACTTCGGGAGGTCGAACGCCACGCCCTTGTAGTCGATGACGCCACAGACGAGGTCCACGGGATTGAAATGCGTACCCTCGGAGAACATCCGCTGGTAGGCCTCGTTGGTCTTGTCGATTTGGCTCGACTCCAGAATCTGCAGGCTCACCGTGCCGTCCTGGTTGTAGGCGAGGAACGGACCTCCGCCGGGCTCACCCACATTCTTCACCATACCACAGACGCGGATCGGTCGGTGCAACTTGCGGTGCAGGTAATCGGCACGCTCCTGGTCGCTCCATCCCGCCTTCTCCTTCGGCGGCAAACACCAGAGCGTATGCTCCAGGAAGTCTTCCATCTCGGCCAGTTTCTCCTTCGTCGGCGTGGCCTCGTCGAGCGATCTAAGATAGTCAAAGACGCGCTCCTGCAGCGCCACGAGGACGCCACCCAGCAGCGCCTTGTAGGTGACGGTGTCCTCCTTCAACCGGTCGGGCACCACGTTGTCGATGTTCTTGATGAAGACCACGTCGGCCTCCAGGTCGTTGAGGTTCTCGATGAGCGCGCCGTGTCCACCCGGTCTGAACAAAAGCGACCCGTCTTCGTTGCGGAAGAGCGAGTTGTCGGGATTGGCTGCCACGGTGTCCGTGCTCGGTTTCTGCTCCGAGAAGGAGATGTCGTAGCGCACCTGGTACTTCTCCGCATACTTCCCTACCCGCTTCTCCACCTCCGCCTTGAACAAAGGCAGGTGCTCGTGCGAGACGGTGAAGTGGATGTGGGCCTCGCCGTTGGTGCTGGCGTAGCGTGCGCCCTCCACGAGGTGCTCCTCCATGGCCGTGCGCGCCCCGTCCTCATAGCGGTGGAAGCGGAGCAAGCCCTTCGGCAGTTGGCCGTAGTTGAGGCCGCGCTCCTCCAGCAGGTTGGCCACGACGGCCTTGTGTCCTCCCGCGGCCAGCAGGTCGTCGATTCCCTTGCCCTCATTCTTCAGGCAGGCAGCGTCGAGCTCGGAGAAGAAGGCAAACTGGTGGATGTGGTCGAAAAACTCGTGTTCGAAACTCGTCTGCGGGGCGTCGTAGTCGGCGTCGAGGAAGGCGAACAAATTCTTGAACATGCGGCTGGCAGCACCCGAGGCGGGTACAAACTTCGTCACCCGGTGCTTCCCGGCCTTGTAGGCGTCCCACTGGCGGATGTACTCCTCGCGCTCGGCGTCCGTCGGTGCCAGGATGCCATGACCCACGGTGGCTGCGGAGTCGAGCCTCAGAAAGGGGAATCCGCGCTTGAAATCATCCATCTGCTTCTGCAGCTGCTCTTCGGCAATGCCCTTGGCAGCAATCTGTTGCAAGTCTTGTTGTGTCAGCATATCCTTTTGCGATATTAATATTATAAATAAGGTGGTCTATTTGTTGTCCTCTAACCAATGCACAAATATACTTACTTTTTCTTAAATCGGGAAATATTCAGATGAAATTTCGTAACTTTGTAGCATCATTCATCAAAGCAACGTCAGCCAATGGAAGAAAAATTCGTTTTCACCGAGGAAGAAAAGCACGCCTGCGAGGCACTTACTAAGGAGATTCACGAGATGCTCAACGACACCCTGAGCGGTACTGACGTGGAGCGTCTGCGCACCCATATCCATTCTGAGATCGAGGCTCGCCACATCGAGCGCGACCGCTTCGGCCTCAATCCCGTCCTCAAGGCTTTGATGACGGCGAAGGTGGCCGTCGGCGACATCGGCCTGCGCCGTGACAGTCTGCTGGCCATCATGCTCTACGAGAGCGTGCTTCGCGGCCACTATGACACGACGCTGGCGCGCAAGGACTTCGGCGAGGGCGTGGCGACGATTCTCCAGGGCCTCGTCCGCGTCCAGGAGCTCTACAGCAAGACTCCCATTGTGGAGAGCGAGAACTTCCGCAACCTGCTCCTCTCCTTCGCCGAGGACATGCGCGTGGTGCTCATCATGATCGCCGACCGCGTCTGCCTGATGCGCCAGATACGCGACACGCCCAACAAGGAGGCGCAGCACGAGGTGGCCGAGGAGGCCAGTTACCTCTACGCCCCCTTGGCCCACAAACTGGGCCTCTACCAGCTCAAGAGCGAGCTGGAGGACCTCTCGCTGAAGTATCTCGAGCACGACGCCTACTATCTGATCAAGGAGAAACTCAACGCCACGAAGCGCTCCCGCGACGCCTACATCGAGCGCTTCATCGGTCCGGTGAGCAAGCACCTCACCGAGGCCGGACTCAAATTTCATATCAAGGGCCGCACCAAGTCGATCCACTCCATTTGGCAGAAGATGAAGAAGCAGAAGTGTGGCGTCGATGGCATCTACGACCTCTTTGCCATCCGCATCATCCTCGACTCCCCGCTGGAGAAGGAGAAGATGCAGTGTTGGCAGGCCTACTCCATCGTCACCGACATGTACCAGCCCAACCCGAAGCGCCTGCGCGACTGGATCAGCGTGCCGAAGTCCAATGGCTACGAGTGTCTCCACATCACCGTGCTCGGTCCTGAGCAGAAGTGGGTGGAGGTGCAGATCCGCACCGAGCGCATGGACGAGGTGGCCGAGCACGGCCTCGCCGCCCACTGGCGCTACAAGGGCGTGAAGGCCGACGGCGGCGGCATGGAGGAGTGGCTCGCCTCAATCCGCACCGCCCTGGAGGCAGGCGACAACCTGGAGGTGATGGACCAGTTCAAGCTCGACCTCTACGAGGACGAGGTCTATGCCTTCACCCCGAAGGGCGACCTGCTGAAGTTTCCCAAGGGAGCCACCGTGCTCGACTTCGCCTACCATATCCACTCGCGCGTCGGCGACACCTGCGTCGGCGGCAAGGTCAACGGCAAGAATGTCTCCTTCCGCACGCCCCTCCACAGTGGCGACACGGTCGAGATCCTGACGGCCAGCAACCAGACTCCGAAGCCGGAGTGGCTGCGCATCCTCGTCACCTCCCGTGCCCGCGCCAAGCTGCGCCTCTCGCTCAAGGAGACACGTCAGAAGCAGGGCCTCTACGCCAAGGAGCTGCTGGAGCGCCGCCTCAAGAACAAGAAGCTCGACTACGACGAGGCCACCGTCGCCCACCTCATCCGCAAGATGGGCTTCAAGGAGCAGAGCGACTTCTACCACCAGATCGCCGAAGGCCGCCTTGACCCCACCCGCGTCCTCGACGAATACCAGGCCCTGGTCGACCAGAGCCAGGTCAAGGAGCGCGAGGCCGAGAGCGCGGAAAACTTCGAGTATGCCCACCCCGCCACCACCGAGGTCAAGAAGAACGACGACGTGCTCATCATCGACAAGAGCCTCAAGGGCATCGACTTCTCTCTCGCCCGCTGCTGCCACCCCATCTATGGCGACAAGGTGTTTGGCTTCGTCACCGTCAATGGCGGCATCAAGATCCACCGTGCCGACTGCCCCAACGCCGCCGAGATGCAGCGCCGCTTCGGCTACCGCATCGTCCGTGCGCAGTGGAGCGGCAAGGGTAGTTCCCACTACGACATCACGCTGCGCGTCATCGGCAACGACGATATCGGCATCGTCAGCAACATCACCAACATCATCAGCAAGGACGAGAAGATCGTGATGCGATCCATCAATATCGACTCCCATGACGGCCTGTTCTCGGGCAATCTTGTCGTGCAGCTCGACGACAAGTCGAAGCTCAACCTGCTGATCAAGAAGCTGCGCACGGTCAAGGGCGTGAAGCAGGTGATCAGACTTTAGTCTGAGCCCATCGCCTGCCTTGTGGATCCTGTCGCACGCGTGCGGCCAGCCTGTCGCCCGCGCTTGCAGCCACCCCATTGCCTGCCTTGCGGCCAACCTAATGCCGCATTGTGCGGGCAAAGTCAAGGTTTCGCACGGATTTTTCCATGAAATAGGATTTTTCTTTGTACCTTTGCACGCCAAAACACAGAAGACAATAAGATAATGAAGCAAAATACAACGATACGGATGATGTTGTCGGACTACGACGGCGACCCCTCGGCGCTGGCCAAGGAGGTCGGTTCCGTGGATGGTCCCATCCCCGTCCTCATCACCCGCAATCTGATCCCCTTCCCCGGCGTCATGACCCCGATTCTCATTGGGCGCCAGCCGAGTTTGAAGCTGCTGGATTACCTCCGCGATCATCCCGACCAGACCTTTGCCGTGTTCGCACAGAAAGACGCCAGCGTGGACTACCCCATCCAGGAGGACCTCTTCGAAGTGGGCGTCTATGCCAAGCTCGTCAAGGAGTTTGAGGTGCCCGGGTCCAACAATGAGCATTCGGCCATCGTGATCGCCTCGGCGCGCTGCCGTCTCAAGTCGCTCGACGACGCCAACAACTTCTTCACCGCCGAGACGGAGATGATCCCTGAGGTCTTCCCCGCAGAAGACGACAAGGAGTTTGCCGCGGCCGTGGAAGGCCTGCGCCAGGGCGTCGAGATCTATGTGAAGATGAACGACGACATCCCCAACGAGGCGATGGTCGCCCTGCAGAACATCAGCAACCACCTCTCCATCGTCAATTTCGTCGCCTCCAACATCGTCAGCAACATTTACGACAAGATCATGCTGCTGGAGGAGGACAACATGAAGCTGCGACTGTTCAAGCTGTTGAAGGTCCTCAACCGCGAAACCCAGTTCTTGCACATCAAGAAGAACATCCAGAACAAGACGCGCGCCGACATCGACGAGCAGCAGAAGGAGTACTTCCTCCACCAGCAGATCAAGAACATCCGCGAGGAGCTGGGCGACAGCGGCGAGTCTGAGGACAAGAGGGAGCTCAAGAAGAAGGCCTTCCTCAAGCCCTGGCCCGATGAGGTGAGCAAGCTCTTTGCCAAGGAGCTCGCCAAGCTCGACAATATCAATCCCCAGTCGCCCGACTACAGTGTCCTGCTCAACTACCTGCAGACGCTCGTCTCGCTGCCGTGGGGCGTATATACCAAGGACCGCCTTGACCTGAAGCGTGCGCAGCGCGTCCTCGACCGCAACCACTACGGCATGGAGAAGGTGAAGGAGCGCATCCTGGAGTACATGGCCGTGCTCCGCCTCCGTGGCGACCTGAAGTCCCCCATCCTCTGCCTCTACGGTCCTCCGGGCGTCGGCAAGACCTCGCTGGGCAAGAGCGTTGCCGAGGCCATGGGCAGAAAATACGTCCGCGTCTCGCTGGGCGGCCTCCACGACGAGGCTGAGGTGCGCGGCCACCGCCGCACCTATATCGGCGCCATGCCCGGACGCATCATCAAGAGCATCCTCAAGGCTGGCTCCTCCAACCCCGTCTTCATCCTCGACGAGATCGACAAGGTGACGCAGAACACCGTCAATGGCGACCCCGCGTCGGCCCTCCTGGAGGTGCTCGACCCGGAGCAGAACAACGCCTTCCACGACAACTACCTCGACACCGACTACGACCTCTCCAAGGTGCTCTTCATCGCCACGGCCAACGACCTCAACACCATCCCCCGTCCGCTGCTGGACCGCATGGAGGTGATTCCCGTCAGCGGCTACATCACCGAGGAGAAGATAGAGATCGCCAAGCGCCACCTCGTCCCCCGCGAACTGGAGAACACGGGTCTCGACCAGGTGGAGCCCAAGCTGAAGTTTACGAAGGCCTCCCTGGAGAAGGTCATCGAAAACTACACCCGCGAGAGCGGCGTGCGCCAGCTGGAGAAGCAGATCAACAAGGCGCTGCGCAAGCTCGCCTTCCGCCAGGCCACCGACGGCCAGCTGCCCTCCAACAAGATCACCCCCGACATGCTGCCGGGCCTGCTGGGCAAACCGCCCTTCTACCGCGACATCTACCAGGGCAACGACTACGCGGGCGTGGTGACGGGCCTGGCCTGGACCAGCGTGGGCGGCGAGATCCTCTTCATCGAGACCTCGCTCTCCAAGGGCAAGGCCGGCAAACTGACGCTCACGGGCAATCTTGGCGACGTGATGAAGGAGAGCGCCGTCATCGCCCTGGAGTACGTCAAGGCCCATATCGACGCCCTGGGCGTTGACTACCGCCTCTTCGACCAGTGGAACATCCATATCCACGTGCCGGAGGGCGCCACGCCCAAGGACGGCCCTTCTGCGGGCATCACCATCGCCACCTCCCTGGCCTCGGCGCTGACCCAGCGCAAGGTGCGCAAGAACACGGCCATGACGGGCGAGATCACGCTGCGCGGCAAGGTGCTGCCCGTCGGCGGCATCAAGGAGAAGATCCTCGCCGCCAAGCGTGCCGGCATCACCGACATCGTGATGTGTGCCGAGAATCAGCGCGACGTGGAGGAGATCCCCGAGATCTATCGCAAGGGCGTCACCTTCCACTATGTGGAGAACGTGCAGCAGGTGTGGGACTTCGCCCTCACCGACGAACTGGTGGCCCACCCCGTCCAGCTCGTCGTCGAGGAAACTGCGGATCAAAAGGAGGAGAAGGGCCAATGACGTTCGAACTGCAGTACACCGACGCCTACAGCGACGCGCGGGCCGGCCGCATCCAGACGGCCCATGGCGAGATCCTCACCCCCATCTTCATGCCCGTGGGCACGGTGGGCAGCGTGAAGGGAGTCCACTTCCGCGAACTCCAGGAGCAGGTGAAGGCCCAGATCATCCTGGGCAACACCTACCACCTCTACCTCCGCCCCGGCTGCGAGGTGCTCCGGGCAGCTGGTGGCCTCCATCGCTTCAACGGCTGGGACCGCCCGATCCTCACCGACTCCGGCGGCTTCCAGGTCTTCTCCCTCACGGGCATCCGCAAGCTCACGGAGGAGGGCTGCGAGTTTCGATCCCACATCGACGGTTCGAAGCACATCTTCACCCCCGAGCGCGTGATGGACATCGAGCGCGTCATCGGTGCCGACATCATCATGGCGCTCGACGAGTGTCCGCCGGGCAAGAGCGACTACGCCTACGCCAAGAACAGCCTTGGGCTTACCCAGCGCTGGCTCGACCGCTGCTTCAAGCGTTTCCGCGAGACCGAGCCCCTCTACGGCTACCCCCAGGCCCTCTTTCCCATCGTCCAGGGCTGCACCTATCCCGACCTGCGGAGCGAGGCGGCTAAGTACGTCGCCGACAAGGGCGCCGAGGGCAATGCCATTGGCGGACTGGCCGTGGGCGAGCCCACCGAGGTGATGTACGAGATGATCGAGGTCGTCAACGCCATCCTGCCCAAGGACAAGCCGCGCTACCTCATGGGTGTGGGCACGCCCCAGAACCTGCTGGAGGGCATCGCCCGCGGTGTCGATATGTTCGACTGCGTGATGCCCACGCGCAACGGCCGCAACGCCATGCTCTTCTCCTACGAGGGCACGATGAACATGCGCAACAAGAAGTGGGAGGCCGACTTCTCGCCCCTCGACCCCACGGGCTGCGAGATCGACCGCATCACCTCCAAGGCCTACCTCCACCACCTCTTCAAGGCGGGCGAGCTGCTGGCGATGCAGATAGCCAGCATCCACAACCTCGCCTTCTACCTGCGGCTCGTCACCGACGCCAGGGCCCACATCCTCCAGGGCGACTTCACCCAGTGGAAGTCTTCCGTCATCGACCAGCTCGGGCGGAGGATATAGGCCCGGCTTCTTTACGTTCGCAGGACAGACTCTAAAAACAAATATTTCGACATGCAGATGGGAGAGACCATAGACAAGATGAGGCGCAGGATGCCCCAGCCCGAGACGATACGCCGGGCGGGGGCCAGGGTGGCGCGTGTGCTGCGCAAGTTGTCGCCCAAGCACCTTTTCGGTCGTCTCGACTGGTACATCATCCGGAAGTTTATCGGCACCTACATATTCTCCATCGTGCTGATCATCTCCATCGCCCTGGTCTTCGACTTCAACGAGAACCTCTCGAAGTTTACGAAGTACCATGCGCCCTGGCGTGCCATCGTCTTCGACTACTACGCCAACTTCATCCCCTACTACTCCAACCTCTTCTCCCCGCTCTTCGTGTTCATTGCCGTCATCTTCTTCACCTCGAAGTTGGCCGGCAACTCCGAGATCATCGCGATGCTCTCCTCGGGCGTCTCCTTCCGGCGGCTGATGCGCCCCTACATGATCTCGTGCGTGCTCATCGCCAGCGTCACCTTCTACCTCAACAGCTTCGTCATCCCCCACGGCACGGTCATCCGCCAAAACTTCGAGTCGCTCTACCGCAACTCCAAGAAGAACACTTCGGCGGAGAACGTCCAGCTGCAGGTGGGCAAGGGCACGGTGGCCTACATCCAGCACTACGACGACCGCTACAAGCGCGGCTACGGCTTCTCCCTCGACAAGTTTGAGGGCAAGAAGCTGGTCAGCCACATGACGGCCATGGAGATCCAGTACGACACGATCGCCGATGCGAAGTACCACTGGAAGGCCACCAACTGGAAGACGCGCACGCTGGTCGGCCTGCGCGAGCGGATCGTCACCGGCGACGTCAAGGACACGGTCATCCTCATGGAACCCACCGACCTGGTCTATTCCAAGGGCCAGCAGGAGACCTTCACCTCGCCCGAGCTCCTCGACTACATCTCCAAGCAGACGAGCCGCGGCTCGGGCAATGTCGTGCAGTACGAGGTGGAGTTCCACAAGCGCATCGCCATGTCCTTCTCCTCCTTCATCCTCACCATCATCGGACTCTCGCTCTCGGCGCGAAAGCGAAAGGGAGGAATGGGCCTCTATCTGGGTATCGGCCTGGGCCTGAGCTTCGGCTACATCATGCTCCAGACCGTCTCCTCGACCTTTGCCATCAATGCCGGCACGCCCCCCGTGCTGGCCGCATGGATTCCGAACCTTATCTTTGCCTTCATAGCCTATTTCTGCTATAGGCACGCGCCAAGGTAGTATCACTCACCATTTTTATCTTTCAGAAAAGATGTATTTTGACGAATTAGATTTGAACGATTATGTGCTCGACGCCTTGGACGACATGCAGTTCGAGACGTGCACTCCCATACAGGAAAGCTGCATCCCCCACATCCTCGAAGGCCGCGACATCCTGGGTGTCGCCCAGACCGGCACGGGCAAGACGGCAGCCTACCTGCTCCCCATCCTCTCCAAGCTGGCCGACGGCGGCTATCCTGCCGACGCCATCAACTGCGTCATCATGTCGCCGACGCGTGAGCTGGCCCAGCAGATCGACCAGGCCATGCAGGGCTTCGCCTACCATCTCGACGGCGTGTCGAGCGTTGCCGTCTATGGCGGCAACGACGGCAACCGCTACGACCAGGAGCTCAAGAGCCTCTCCCTCGGTGCCGACGTGGTCATCGCCACCCCCGGCCGCTTCATCTCCCACATGTCGCTGGGCAATGTCGATCTCTCGCGCGTGAGCTTCTTCATCCTCGACGAGGCCGACCGCATGCTCGACATGGGCTTCTCCGAGGACATCCTCACCATCGCCCGCAAGTTGCCGCAGAACGTCCAGACCATCATGTTCTCGGCCACGATGCCCGACAAGATCGAGGACCTGGCCAAGACGCTGCTCAAGAATCCCGTCGAGGTGAAGCTCGCCGTGAGCAAGCCCGCCGAGAAGATCCAGCAGAAGGCCTACGTCTGCTACGAGACGCAGAAGATGGCGATTCTCAAGGACATCTTCAAGGCCGGCGACCTCAACCGTGTCATCATCTTTTCCGGCTCCAAGCAGAAGGTGAAGCAGATCGCCGCCTCGCTGAAGCGCATGAAGGTCAACTGCGGCGAGATGCACTCCGACCTCGACCAGGCCGAGCGCGACGAGATGATGTTCCAGTTCAAGAGCGGCCAGCTCGACGTCATCGTCGCCACCGACATCATCTCCCGCGGCATCGACATCGACGACATCGCGATGGTCGTCAACTTCGACGTGCCCCGCGACGCCGAGGACTACGTCCACCGTATCGGCCGTACGGCCCGTGCCAACCGCGACGGCGTGGCCATCACGCTGGTCAGCGAGCAGGACCAGTACTACTTCCAGCAGATAGAGAAGTTCCTGGAGAAGACGGTGGAGAAGGTACCCCTGCCCGAGGACGTCGGCGAGGCACCCGAATATAGCCAGTCGGCGCGCCCCGCCAAGGGCAAGAGTGCGAAGAGCCGCCGCCGCGAGGCCCGCGACCAGCAGAGCCACAAGGACAAGAAGAGCCGCAACCGCCAGAACAAGCAGCGCGCCGAGAAGGCCGCCAAGCCGCAGCCCCGTGAGGCCGATCAGCCCGTGGCCAAGGACGGCCAGCAGCAGGCGCAGCCCCAGGACCAGCAGCCCAGGGAGAAGCAGCCGCGCCGCGGACGCCAGCGCCGCGAGCCTCGTGAGGCCCGCGATCAGCAGCCGCAGCAGCAGGTCGGTGCATTCCCGGCTTTTTGGGGTGTCCGACATGCTTTCAAGCTTCAGCAGCCGGAACGCGTTTTCAGCCCCGCTGACCGAACCCACCGGCACCGGAACATTGAATGGTATATTCAGCCGTTCAAAGAATACATCATTCTCGTCGCACTCAAAGTGCGCCCAGTCGTTGACGTAATCAACACCTGCTGCCCCGTAATCCTGCGTGGCAGTATTTTTGTACAGTATCGCAGTTTCCGCGGGGACTTCAACGCGCTCCCCGTCGGCTATCACAAACGCCGGCGTGCGGAAAACCAGCAGCAGATTATCGCCGGAGCCTTCCGGCCGGATTATGTGGAACCACCGGTCGTGCCGGAAACCTATTCCCATTGCATGCAGTTTCATAAAGACCTCCATAGTATGATATATCAGTCTTTTGATATTATACATCATTGAAAATCTGCTGTCAATACA
>OHHH01000534.1_pt1 | contig 13698 bp, 8 predicted proteins | sample 1567951 | NCBI WGS metagenome assembly OHHH01 (sample SAMEA3879550, study PRJEB24766) | human gut metagenome | biome: human-associated habitat; feature: feces | place: USA | collected 1985/1987 | reverse complement strand
CTCGACATCTATCATTATCTCGAAGCAGGCCGCTTCCAACCGACGCAATCGCCCTATATCGTGCATCCCGATTCGGAGGCTGCCGTGTGAATGTGTGTGCGTCTGAAATCTGTAAGCCATGTTTAAACGATCAACCGTCATTCCGCTTGTGCTGCTCGCTTATCTTGCCGTGATGAGCTACATAGGCCGCGGCGAGTTCTACGCCGGCCATTACGCATATTATTTCGGCATCATCGGCCTTACGCTCATCATTATCGTGGCGCTCCACTTCTTCCTTAAGAAACGCGAGCGCCTCCGCCGTGAGCGAGAAGAGGATCTTCGCCGACAGGAAAAGGGGGAATAATCACGCTATCAGCATGCCTGCTGCGTTTCGGCTGCGGGCACAGGATGATGGATGCGCCATCCGGTGCATGCCATGAGCATTGTCATCACTGGGCTCAGGATGTTGAAGATGCAAAACGGCATATAGGTGAGCGTGGCCACGCCCAGCACCGTCGACTGAGTGACGCCGCACGAGTTCCAGGGGATGAGCACCGATGTCACTGAAATCGAGTCTTCGAGCGTGCGGCTGAGCGACTGCGGCTTCATGCCGCGGCGGCGAAAAGTGTTTTTGAAGATGTTTCCACCGATGATTATCGAGAGATACTGATCGCCCGTAGTGGCGTTAAGAAAGAGGCCGGTGCCAACCGTGGCTCCGATCACCGAATGCGTGCGGCGCAGGCGCGAGGTGATGGTGCGGGTGATGCGCCCGAGCATCCCGGTGCCTATCATCGCTCCGCCGAATATCATGGCCGAGAGCACGAGCCACACCGTCGGGAGCATGCCTTCGATGCCGCCGGTGGCAACAAGCGGGTCGAGCAGTGCGTTGCCTGTCGACAGGGATGTCGACGACGCCATCACGGACCACGAAGTGACGATAGCCTCCCATAAACCGGCGCCCGCCGACAGCTGCGCGGCTATCTCGGGCTGAAAAATCCAGATGCCGGCCAATCCGGCCAGAGAGCCTACGGCCAGCGTGATTGTGGTGCCGAGACGCAGCGCGATCATCACGAGCGTGATGGCCGGAATGATGAGCACGGCCGGTGTGATGTTGAACGTTTGCCTGATGGCGCGCGCCATCTCGTCGGCATGGGCCACAGATGTCAGCTCGGTAGTGTAGCCCACTACGAGATAAACGATCAGGGCTATTGTCAGCGCCGGTATTGATGTGAGCATCAGAAACCGTATGTGCTTGAAAAGCGGTACGCCGCAGGTCGATGCCGCCAGCACGGTGGTGTCGCTGAGCGGCGAAACTTTGTCGCCGAAATAGGCTCCCGAGATGATGGCGCCGGCCACCCATCCCGGATGATAGCCCATTACCGAGCCGACACCCATCAGTGCCACGCCGATAGTGGCGATGGTGGTCCAGGAGCTGCCTGTCACCACCGAGATCACGGAGCATATCAGACAGGCCACAAACAGAAACGAGTGTGTGTCGAGCATGGTCAGACCATAGTCGATCAGTGCCGGCACAACGCCGCTGAGCATCCAGGTGGCCGACAGCGTGCCGATGAAAATCAGTATGGGCACAGCCGGCAGAATCTGGCGGGCACTTTTCATCATGCCGGGAATGATGCATTTTCGGCGTCGGGTGAATGCGAGTCCGAGGATGAGGCACACGGCGGCTGCGGCCGACAATATATAGTAGCTGTATTGCTGCACCGCATCGGCGCCTTTGATGGCTATTATGGCTATAAGAGTGACCAGCAATGTCGCTAACGGTATGACCGATAGCGATAAAGATGGTTCTGCAGTGCGTCTGTCTGTGTGTTTGGTCAGTGAGGTCAATGTCTGTGGATAAACAGTGAATAAAAATCGAAATGCAAAATTAATAAATAATTATCCACTGTGCAAAGATGCTAACCATTTTTAATATGCTGTAAGACAATGCAACTATTTTGCAACAGATTCATCGGCCGCTTAGAGCCGGTTCGTAATGCAAAGCGCCCCGATCCTGTCATAAACTATAGCAAAGGGGCGTCGGCAGATATTTGTCGACGCTCCCTTAAAACTTTATAAGTGAGGTGAACCCTCAGAAAAGATTGCCCGTGCTCTGGGCTTTGATTATCGAGTAGATCCGGGCGGTGCGTTTCTGAAGATCGGGCTGGAGGATAGCGGCTTCGGCCGGGTCGATCATACGGAGATCGGCATAGCGGTCTTCGCCGTTGATGAACTGTATGAGCGAGCCGTCGGGCGCTGCGGCGTCGACGCTCAGCGGCGTGTCCAGTGAGGGATTGAAACGATACAGCGGCCAGTAGCCCGACTGAACGGCCAGACGTTGCTCGACAATGCTGTGGCTCATGCCCGAACGGATGCCGTGGTTGATGCACGGACAGTAGGCGATCACGATCGACGGTCCGGGATAGGCTTCAGCCTCGGCAAGAGCCTTGATGGTCTGCTCATAGTTGGCTCCGAGCGCCACTGATGCCACGTAGATGTTGCCGTAGGTCATCATCATGCGGCCCAGATCTTTTTTGGGCGTGCGCTTGCCGTCGGCGGCATATTTCATCACGGCGCCGAGAGGCGTGGCCTTGGAGGTCTGGCCGCCCGTGTTGGAATAGCATTCGGTGTCCATGACAAGCACATTGATGTCGGTCTTCTGTGCCAGCACATGGTCGAGACCGCCGAAGCCGATGTCGTAGGCCCAGCCGTCGCCGCCGATGGCCCACACCGATTTGCGCCCGAGCATGTCGGCGCGGTCGATGATATCGGTATAGAGCGGGTTGGCAGGCTGCGACTTGAGCGCTTCGACCAGCGAGCGGCCGGCAGAGGCCGAACCGTCGAAGGAGTCAAAAGCGTCAAGCCATGCCTGAGCGGCCGTTTTGACGGCGGCAGGCGTCGTGGCGTCGGCTGCGATCTCTTTTGCCACATCGGCCAGACGGTTGCGCCGTGAAGTCATGGCGCATGCCATACCGTAGCCATATTCGGCGTTATCCTCAAACAGCGAGTTGCCCCAGGCCGGCCCGTGGCCGTTGCTGTCAGTGCAATAGGCGTTGCTCGGATAGTTGGCGCCCCATATCGAGGAGCAGCCGGTGGCGTTGGCTAAGAGCAGACGCTCACCCATCAGTTGTGTGAGAAGCTTCACATAGGGCGTTTCGCCGCAGCCTGCGCAGGCGCCCGAGAACTGAAGCAGCGGGCGGTGCATCTGCGAGCCTTTGACGGTGTCGCGCGCAATGGGCGTGGTCTTTTCGGTCACCTTCGTCTGCAGATAGGCGAGTGATTCCTTTTCCTGATCCATCACCTGACGGATCGGCGTCATCGTGAGCGCCTTGCCCGGACAGATAGTGGCGCAGGAGCCGCAACCTGTGCAGTCGGCGGGGTAGACCTGAATGCGGTAGCGCAGCGAGGTCATCGGGGCCGGACCGTGGGCAGCGGCAGTGGTGAGCTGCTGAGGCGCTGAAGCCGCTTCGTCGGCGGTGAGGAGGAAGGGGCGTATGGAGGCGTGCGGACAAACGAGCGAACAGAGCGTGCACTGCACACACTTTTCGGCTGTCCACACAGGGATGTTGTCGGCAATACACCGCTTCTCATAGGCCGTGGTGCCCATCGGGAGTGTGCCGTCGGGAGAGAGTGCCGAAACAGGCAATTCATTACCCAACAATTTCAGACATGGACGGGCCACATCTTTTATAAAAGCCGGAATTTCGGCATCCGAAACGGCATTGGCCTCCGGATTGGCAGTGGCCACGGCCCATGAGGCGGGATATTGTATTTCGTTGATATATGACGGAGCCTGGTCGATAGCGTCGAGATTGCGCTTAACGACGTCGGCGCCTTCGTGGAGATAGATGGTGCTGATGGCTTTCTTGAGAGCGTCCACCGTGGTGGCGAAGGGCATCGCCGGCGTGTCGGTGAGATGCAGGTAGACGGTGGCCATGATGGTGTTGATGCGCACGCCTAAGCCGGTCTTGGCGGCAAGCGAGCGGGCGTCGACGTTGTAAAAACGCAGACCCTTTTGCGCTATCTGCCGGCGCAAAGAGGCGGGCAGCCGCGAGTTCATCTCATCGGCCGTCCACGACGAGTTGAGCACGAACGTGCCACCCTGACGGATGTCGGCGAGCAGCTCGTAGCGGTCGGTATAGATGTCTTTGTTGCACCCCACATAGTCGGCTTCGTGGATGGAGTATTCGGCACGGATGGGATGCGGCGCATAGCGCAGCTGCGATATGGTGTAGCCGCCCGATTTCTTGGCCGAATAGTTGAAGAAGGCCTGCGCATAGAGCCCGGCCGTGTCGCTGGCAATAGAGGCTATCTGGCGGGTGGCTCCGACGGTGCCGTCGCTGCCCATGCCATAGAAGATGGCCTGATGAACATCGCTTTCGGGGTTGAGGAAGTGTCCCGTCGGGACGGTGAGCGACAGATGGGTTACATCGTCGTTGATGCCGACAGTGAACTGGCGGCGCGGCGCATCGGAAGCCAGCTCGTCGAACACGGCGCGCACCATCACCGGATTGAACTCCTTGCTCGACAGACCGTAGCGTCCGCCGATCACCATGATGTCGCGGCCCGACTGCTGGATGGCTGCGGCCACATCCTTATACAGAGGCTCGCCGTCGGCGCCCGGCTCCTTGGTGCGGTCGAGCACGGCTATGCGGCGCACCGTAGCCGGAAACGAAGCGAGAAACTGCTCCGTAGGGAACGGACGGTAGAGGCTTATCTTGACGGCTCCGGCGTGATAGCCCTTGCCGTTGAGCCATGCAACGGTATCCTTTATCACCTCGCACGACGAACCGATGCTCACAACCACATCGGTGGCATCTTCCGCGCCGGTATATTCTACGAGATGATATTGTCGGCCGGTGATACGGGCCACACGGTCCATGGCATTCTGCACGATTGCCGGGAATGCATCATAGAAACGGTTGGCGGCCTCACGGTTCTGGAAATAGACATCGGGATTCTGGGCAGAGCCGCGCAGATCGGGATGATCGGGATTCATGGCGCGGTCGCGGAAGCTCTTCACTTTCGCGAAATCGACCACGGATGCAATGTCGGAATAGGGTATCACATCTATCGTGGCCATCTCGTTTGACGTGCGCCAGCCGTCGAAGAAATGGAGCACCGGCAGGGAGCCGTCGATGGCTGCCAGATGAGCCACCAGTGCCAGATCCATCGTTTCCTGGACCGACGCCGAGGCCAGCATGGTGAAGCCGGTGGCGCGGCATGCCATCACGTCCTGATGGTCGCCGAAAATGCTGAGCGCGTGAGTGGCGAGCGATCGTGTGCCCACATGAAACACCACAGGCAGCAGTTCGCCGGATATCTTATACATGTTCGGTATCATCAGCATGAGTCCCTGCGACGCGGTGAATGTGGTGGCGAGAGCGCCCGCCGCTGCCGCTCCGTGGGTGGCGCCGGCGGCGCCGAGCTCACTTTCCATCTCCTTGACGGAGAGCTGTGAGCCAAAAACGTTTTTGCGGCCTTGCATGACCCATTTGTCGGCCGTTTCACCCATTGAGGCGATCGGTGTGATGGGATAGATCGTCGCCACTTCGCTCAGAGCGTAGGCCACGTGAGCTGCGGCTGTGCATCCGTCCATAATCTGTCTGTCCATAGTGTCGGTTTTGTGATGAAGAAGGCGCGGAGATGAGGAGCCTTCCGCGATCTCCGCGCCTTCAGTGTTGAGGTTATGACTTAGATTTTATCAGCTGCTGAACAAGCGTCAGATGGTTACGCCCGGGCACGGTCCTGCCAAAAGCTGCGTGATATACAGCCATATAGGACATGCGACTATAAACAGGATTACTGAAAGCGTCAGCGATGAAGTGCCGGTTGCAACGTAGACGTCGTATTCGTCGGCGATGATGATGCCGGAGAATGCTGGCGGAAGAGCGCAGGCAACGACGAGCATATAGAGGTTTTGAATGTCCATGTGGACGAGCATGCCGACGAAGAGTGCCAGAGCCGGCATCATGATAAGCTTGAGTATTGAGCCGAGCACTGCCTGCCAGTTGAGGGTGACCTTGATTGACGAAAGTGTGATACCGGCGGAGAATACGGCCATCGAAGCATTGGCTTTGGCCATAAGGTCAAATGACGGGCTGATTTCCTTCGGCCATGGAATTCCGACGAGCACCCACACAACGGCAAGGATAGGAGCCCATGCCACCGGTTGCTTGAGCGCGTTGATCACCGGTTTCCAGGCGCTTTCTTTTTTGCCTGTGCCAAGCTTGTTCTGTTTGTCGAGTGAGGCATTCATCAGCGACAGCCCGACAGGGATGCCTATGGCGTTGACCACGATGCCTACGATAGCTACCACGAGGGCTACTGAGGGATTGGTGCCGAAGATAGGTTCGAGCACGGCGAATCCGAGGAACCCGATTGTGGGCGAGCCGTTGATAAGGGCCGCCACGGCGCCGTCCGCACCGGTGTTGCCTTTAAAACATTTGGCGAAGATGAAGTAAACGATCATGAAACAGCCCATGATTACGGCTGTCGAAACGAGCGTGAGCTTCAGGTCGGCTGCGAGCATCTCGCGGCTCGACTGGACGATTGAAACAAAAAGCGCGGCCGGTAAAGCGTAGTCAAGCACCACCTTGTTGAATTTCTTTGAATCGTCGCCGTTGAACACGCCTTTCTTGCCGGAGATGAAACCGACGAGCATGATCACCACAATAGGGACAATTGCGTATAAAATTATATGTTCCATAACAATTTTTTGAAGAAAGAATAAGAGAAACGGGTATTAAGAGTGCTGTATGAATAAAGAGCGCCGGCCGAGTTCGGTTCGGCATTGGTGCCGGCGCTCTTTATTCGTTGATAGCTGTTTGTCAGACGGTGAACGGGATTAACGTTGCGGGGTTCAAATAGCCTATATGGCCGCTTTCTTTGCCGGAGTCGGCAGCCAGCTGTACGTCGATCAGACAAGGTTTCTTCGAGGCGATGGCCTCGGTAAGTGCTGTGAGGAGTTCAGCCGGTGTGGTCACATAGTAGGTCTGGGCGCCGAAAGCATCTCCGAGTTTGTCGTAGCGAGCCTTCACGTCGAGTGTGGTCGGGGCGGGATCGCCGTTCTTCATCGGGTTGACGCCTATACCGTTGTAGATGCCGCCGTTGTTGAAAATCACCACGGTGACCGGGAGATTGAAGCGGCAGATGGTGCTGAAGTCCATGCCCGAGAAGCCGAATGCGCTGTCGCCTTCTACGGCCACTACGCTCTTGCCTGTGCTGACAGCGGCTCCGATGGCTGAACCCATGCCCATGCCCATGATGGCCCATGTGGCGCAGTCGATGCGGTGACGCGGCAGGAACATGTCGACGGAGTCACGTGTGTCGTCGAGCGTGTTGGCGCCTTCGTTCACCAGGATCACATCGGGATTGGCTTCAAGCACTTTCTTCACGGAGCCAAGTGCGCTCCAGTGTGTCATAGGCACCGTCTGAGGCTCCAGACGCTGGAGGAATTTGGCGTTTTTTACCTTTGATTCTTCCTGAATGCCGGTTACCCATGCGGGATCCATGGCGAGCTTGACGCCCTTGAGCTGTGCTGTGATGGCATCGACGGAGCTTTCGAGGTCGCCAACTACGGGTGCGGCGATCGGACGGTTGCAGTCGATTTCGGTAGGCTCGATGTCGAGCTGGATGAATTTGCCCTCGGGATTCCATTTGCCGTGGCCGCGCGAGAGAAGCCAGTTGAGGCGGGCGCCTACGAGCATCACCACGTCGGCCTGTTCCATGATCGTCGAGCGGGCCGAGATGGCGCTCAGCGGATGGTTGTCGGGCATAAGGCCTTTGGCCATCGACATGGGATAGAACGGAATGCCTGTTGATTCGATGAGGTTTTTGATCTTGTCGTCGATCTGGGCGTAGGCGGCGCCTTTGCCCAGAAGGATGGCCGGACGTTTGGCCGAAGCGAGAAGCTTCACGGCGCGGTCTACTGATTCGGCGGAAGGAATCATGGCCGGACACGGATCGACAGGCTCGAAGAAGAGCTTGTCGGCGTCGGCTTTGTCCATGATGGCGCCGAGGCACGGAGTGGTGACGTCGAGATATACGCCGCCGGGACGGCCGGAGATGGCTGCGCGGTAGGCGCGGGCAACAGCGGTGGGGATATCCTTGGGATCATTGACGCGGTAAGCGGCTTTGACAAGCCCTTTGGCCACGTTGAGCTGGTCTAGACCCTCATATGTGCCCTGATCGAGATCGATGGGCTCGCGGACGCTGGACCCCGAAATCTGTATCATAGGATAGCAGTTGACCGTGGCATTGACGGTGGATGTGAGGCCGTTCATGAAGCCGAGCGACGACACTGTCAGGAGTACACCGGGCTTTTGGGTAAGGTAGCCGTGAGTGGCGGCGGCCATGCCTGCCTGCTGTTCGTGGCGGAACCCTACGAAGCGTATCCCTTCCATCTGGCAAAGATAGGCGAATTCGGTGATCGGTATTCCGACCAGACCATACATCGTGTCGATGCCTATGTTCTTGAGCGCACGAGCCAGAATATACATTCCGGTCACTTGGTTGGGATAGGACGGTTGCTGTGCCGGCGCCTGTGCGGGTGTGGAAGTTGTTGACATGGTTTTGTTTCTTTAGAGTAGTGATTGAATGTTATTTCGCAGGCTTTGCGAGAGGAGCGGTCGTGCCGTTCTGGGCAAACGAAGCAATCTGATCGGGGGTGTAGCCGATGGAAGCGAGCACTTCTTCGGTGTTTCCGCCGAGTGTGGGGCACGGGCCGTAGGTGGGCTGATAGTTGGAGAGTGTGAAGGGGCAGCCCACGGTTACGAATTCGCCGATCTTGCCTCCCTGGTTGATCTTAACGAGTGTGTTGCCGTCATAAAGGCTCTCATCGTTGAGGAGCTCTTTGGTAGAGATGACGGGACCGACAGGAACACCGGCAGCCGAAAGCAGCTTGGTGACTTCATATTTGTCCTTAGTGATGGTCCAGGCACCGATGCGTTCGTAAATCTCTTGTTTGTGGCGATCGCGTGCGTCGGCGGTATTGAAATCGGGATTGGTGAGCCAGTCCTCGAATCCGAGAGCCTTGCATGCTTTGGTGAAACTCTTTGCATCGCGCTGCAGAATCACATATACATAGTCATTGGGGTCGGTAGCCCAGTTCTTGCATTTGTAGGTCCATCCGAGCACGCCCGAACCTTCCTGGTTGCCTGAACGCGGAACGAAATCACCGAATTTTTCATTAGGATACTGCGGGAATTGTGTCAGATAGCCGAGGCGGTCAAGCGTAAGCTGGTCGCGGGTCTTGATACGGCAGAGGTTCAGACATGCATTGTGCATTGACTGATAAACGTAGGAGCCTTCGCCGGTCTTTTCGCGCTGCAGAAGGGCTGCCAGCAAACCGATGAGCAGGTGCATGCCCGAGTTGGAGTCGCCGAGGGCGGCACCGCTCTGTGTCGGAACATTGTCGGGACCTTCCCACCAGCCGGTGGTCGATGCGGCGCCGGCTGTTACCTGTGCCACGGGTTCGTAGGCCTTCAGGTCCTTGAACTGCGACGAGAGAGGGAAACCTTTGATTGTGCCGTAGATACATCTCGGATTGAGCTGATGAACCACTTCCCAGCTGAAGCCGAGTTTGTCCATTGCACCCGGATGAAGGTTTTCAACAAAGATATCGGCCTCTTTGATGAGCTTGGTGAGGATCTCTTTGCCGTCGGGTGTGGCAGCGTCGAGTGTCAGTGATTTCTTGTCGGAGTTGAGCTGCAGGAAATAGTAGCTGGGCTCGTCGGGGAGGAACTGGAGCTCCTTACGTGTGGCGTCGCCTGAACCCGGGCGTTCGATTTTGATTACTTCGGCGCCGAGCCATGCGAGCATCTGTGTACATGAAGGGCCTGACTGCACTGCCGTGAAGTCGACCACTTTGATTCCTTGAAGAGGGGCTGTGTTCATAATTGAAAGAGTTTTTATATTTATATTTGAATATGTTGGTATTTTTTCAAATGTTACAATACTACAACAACGCATCCCCCGAAAAGGTTGTCGGGGGATGCGCATCTCAAATGATTATTAGAGCTTGTTTAATAATAAATGTTGACGGCAGGGCTGTCAGTCGTCGAGTATATTTGTGTCTGTGATGAGGGAGTTATGGGGTTCCATAACGACCGAAGAACAGACGCAAAGATGCCGGCGAATGACAGGTCTGATGTAACTTTCTTTATAATAGATAACATAATGTTAAATTATAATACAATTGTTGTTGAATTCCATGAGCTGTGTTGTAATTAATGTCACTTAAGCTATGCGACCTTGCCGTCAACATTTATTATTAAACAAGCTCTTAAGAGCCGGTTCGACAATATATGTTAACGGCAGGGCGGTCAATCGCGGTGCTCGCCGTGGAGCACCCACAGGCAGACGGCGCCTATGGCTGCCAGCGGCGCTCCGATAAGTGCGGGCGAGGCGAGGCCGAGTCCGGCGCTGATGGCTATGCCGCCCAGCGTTGCCGACATGGCATTCGACACATTGAATGCTATCTGAATGCCCGCGCCGCCCAGCATCTCGCCGCCGCGGCTGTAACGCACTATCAGATATTGCAGCGGGCCTCCGATGCCGAAGAGTCCGGCCGTGGCGATGAATGCCAGGATCAGCGACGGCACCTGCATCGTGGAGCAAAGCCATACGAGAGGCATCACCACTACCATCATCGATGCGAGGACGGCAGTTGTGGCTGATGCCGAATAGCGGTCGGCCAATCGACCGGATATGTAATTGCCCGCAACCATTCCGGCACCGGCAAGCATCATTATCCATGTCATGTCGGCCGTGGAGAATCCCGTGACACGGGTCATGATAGGCTCGATATAGCTAAGCCAGCAGTAGACGCTTGCCTGCCCGAAAAATACACCGCCATAGATGAGCCACGGCTCCCGCTTGCGCAGAAAGCGGAACTGGCCGCGGATGCCGGTGTCGGGGAGCGGTGCGAGCCACGGAAGCCACAGACGCATAAGCAGCCACGCCAGAAATCCGGCCAAAGCGACCACGGCAAAGCATATCCTCCAGTTGAAGAGATTGGTGAGCATCGTGGCCACCGGCACGCCGATTACGTTGGCTACGGTCATTCCGCCAACCATTATCGCCACAGCCTGTGCGCCATGGCCTTTGTCGGCAAGGCGCGAGCACACAATGGCGCCGGCCCCGAAGAATGCCCCGTGAGGCAGCCCGGAAACAAAACGCGCACACAGCAGCGTGATGAAATTCGGCGACAACGCTGCCGCCATGTTGCCTGCAAAGATGGTGGCGGCAAGAAGCAGTATGAGGTGCTTGAGCGGCATGCGGCGCAGCACGATAAGAAGCGGCGCGCCCGCCACTCCTGCCGAATAGGCCGAGATAAGATGTCCGGCCGTAGCGATGCCTACATACATGTCGCGCGCCACATCGCCCAAAATGCCCATCATGCCGAATTCGGCAATGCCCAGCGCAAATGTACCGAGCGCCATCGAGCCCAACGAACGTTTCATATATTATTATATGTGTGTGATTGAAAACTCGCCGCAAAGTTAGCGATAATTTCCCGTTCGGCGCGCAGGCACGAAACACCTTACTGCCAATAATTGTCAAATGCCGGACCCTCAGACACCTTACGGAGTGAATATCGTTAGGTTATGAATTCCAAACGTTTGATTCATTTTTAGCCGCAAATTGTATTGGAAATTGGGATAAAAAAGTTAATTTTGCAGTCGATATGCTCACGATGCCCCACAGGCGTCGGAGCTGCTTGTCTGATAATTTATTGCTAACCAATGATAAAGATAACATTTCCCGATAATTCGGTAAAGGAATTTGAAAGTGGCGTTACGCCGCTTCAGGTGGCTGAGAGCATCAGCCCCCGTCTGGCACAGGATGTGCTTGCCGCATCGGTCAATGAGCAGGAATGGGATCTCACCCGTCCTATCACCGAGGATGCCGCCATCAAGCTTTTCAAATGGGATGATCCAGAAGGCAAGCATGCCTTCTGGCACAGCTCGGCACACCTTCTTGCCGAGGCTCTTCAGGAGCTTTATCCCGGCGTGAAATTCGGCATCGGCCCCGCCATCGAAAACGGTTTCTATTACGATATCGACCCGGGACAGCATGATATCACGGCTGCTGATTTCCCCAAGATCGAAAAGAAAATGCTCGAGCTCGCACGTCAGAAACAGCCCATCGTACGCAAGGATGTTTCAAAAGCCGATGCCCTCAAGATGTTCGGCGACCGCAACGAAGAATATAAATGTGAGCTGATCAGCGAACTTGAGGACGGCCACATCACCACCTACACGCAGGGCTCTTTCACCGACCTTTGCCGCGGTCCGCACATCCCAACCACGGCTCCGATCAAGGCCGTCAAGATCACATCGCTCGCCGGCGCCTACTGGCGCGGTGATGAGAAACGCAACCAGCTCGTGCGCGTTTACGGCATCACATTCCCCAAGCAGAAAATGCTCGACGAATATCTGCAGCTGCTCGAAGAAGCCAAGAAACGCGACCACCGCAAGCTGGGCAAGGAGCTGGAGCTTTTCTGCTTCTCGCAACGCGTAGGCCAGGGGCTACCCCTGTGGCTTCCCAAAGGCGCCGCCCTCCGCGACCGTCTCGAGCAGTTCCTCCGCAAAATCCAGAAACAATACGGCTATCTGCAGGTGATCACCCCGCATATCGGCAATAAGAACCTCTATGTGACCTCAGGCCACTATGCAAAATACGGCAAGGACTCATTCCAGCCCATCCACACCCCTGAAGAAGGTGAGGAATATCTGCTGAAACCGATGAACTGCCCCCATCACTGCGAGATATTCAAAGCCTATCCCCGCAGCTACCGCGATCTGCCCATGCGCCTTGCCGAGTTCGGCACCGTATATCGCTACGAGCAGTCGGGTGAGCTCCACGGACTGACACGAGTGCGCGGATTTACGCAGGACGATGCCCACATTTTCTGCGCCCCCGATCAGATCAAAGACGAGTTCCTGAAAGTGATGGACATCATTTTCTACATCTTCAAAGCTCTCAAATTTGACAATTTCGAAGCCCAGATCTCGCTCCGCGATCCGGCTCACAAAGAAAAATACATCGGCTCCGACGAAAACTGGCATCTCGCTGAGACAGCCATCATCGAAGCCTGCGAAGAAAAAGGACTCAAAGCCCGCAAAGAGCTTGGCGAAGCCGCCTTCTACGGCCCGAAGCTCGACTTCATGGTCAAAGACGCCATCGGCCGCCGCTGGCAGCTCGGCACCATCCAGGTGGACTACAACCTGCCCGAACGATTCCAGCTCGAATACACCGGCGCCGACAATCAGAAACACCGTCCCGTGATGATCCACCGCGCACCCTTCGGCTCGATGGAACGCTTCGTGGCTGTGCTTATTGAGCATACGGCCGGTAAGTTCCCGTTGTGGCTGACTCCTGAACAGGTAGTTATTCTGCCGATTAGTGAAAAGTTCAACGATTATGCAGAGCAGGTAAAGATGTATTTGAAAACACACGAGATTCGCGCGATTGTAGATGATCGTAATGAGAAAATCGGGCGTAAGATCCGTGATAATGAGATGAAACGCATCCCTTATATGCTGATTGTAGGCGAAAAAGAAGCAGAAAACGGAGAAGTTTCTGTTCGTAGACAGGGCGAAGGTGACAAGGGAACCATGAAATTTGAAGAATTTGCTAAAATTTTGAACGAAGAAGTTCAGAATATGATAAATAAATGGTAACTTTGCGCCCAATTGTAAAAGCACAGCATTT
>OHHH01000529.1_pt1 | contig 13758 bp, 8 predicted proteins | sample 1567951 | NCBI WGS metagenome assembly OHHH01 (sample SAMEA3879550, study PRJEB24766) | human gut metagenome | biome: human-associated habitat; feature: feces | place: USA | collected 1985/1987 | reverse complement strand
TGATTTATCAAGCCCTATCGGTATGGGTAATTTAGATATATATCCTAAACAAAAAGGAGAAACAACTATTCAAGTAAAGGACAATATTGCACATGAAACAACTGATCTAAGAATAAAGATAGTAGATAGTTATTTACATTTGTCTATTAACAACCCTGTACGCCCACCATATAAGCAAGGTGATGAAATTTTCTTAATAAATAACGACGATAAAGATTTCTACTTGTACGATGATAAATTAAAGATAAAGAGTACAGGAAATTATGAATTTTCCATAAAGGGAAATATTCCGTTCTTAACATTAACTTATCATAAAGAATTGGAGAATAGAACCATATATAAATATAATCTAACAGGAACAGACCAAACTATGTTTGCTGTTGTAAAACTTTTTTTAGGCTGGGATTGGCACGATTTCATCGAAAGTCCAAAGACAAAAGAAATAGCACCTATTATAATGAGAGCAACAGATATAGAAACCAATACAGAATATTATCTAACAAGAAAAGCAACTGATATTCCCGAAAATGTATTAGATTAAAAACAGCCTCCGGCAGGGTTTTCGCTGGGGGCTTTCTTATGAAATCAAAAAGAAAGCGATATCGGAGTATTACACAAAAAACAGCTGGCTATTACATAATGAAACAACATACTTGACTGATTGGTACGCTTCTCCTACCATGCGGACAAATCCCGGTAACAAAATGACAAAGCGGACAATGTTCTTAACATGCCAACTTGTAAATGGGATGAATGATTTTCGTTTTTCGCAAGTTGATTTTATAAAATTGCTGCCAACAGTTCGTACTTTCGGAAAAAGATGTTATATTTGCAAATGAAAGAGTTATTTGACAGCATACAACGCAAAACGCTGAAATTCGCACAGTTGCCAAATCGTTACCTCTATTTCTCAAATAATTCGCTAATAGTTTATTTCTCAATCGGTTAAGTCAAACCGATAAAAATCTAAAATAAACCTTCAATACAACCATGAATGAACCGATCAAATGCGTGGCTGTCGACGATGAGCCATTGGCGTTGGATATAATAGAAAAATTCTGTCAGAGAATAGGAAATATTGAATTGCAGAAATTCAATGATCCCCGGAAGGGTCTTGACGCCATTCTCCGCTCTAATCCGGATATCGTTTTTCTTGACATTGAGATGGACGGGATAAACGGATTGGAAATTGCAGCGAAATTGCCTGGGAATACATGTTTTATATTCACGACCGCCTATTTGCGGTATGCGCTTGAAGGATTCGATCTCGATGCCGTGGATTATCTTCACAAGCCATTTTCGTTCAATCGTTTCCAGACTGCTTTCTCCAAAGCTTTACGCCGTATCGGCCGCAGTCATCTGCAAACGGCGTCGCAATGCATCATAGTCAAACAGGATTACAGCAATATAAGCATACCGATAGATGACATCCTGTATATTGAGGCCATAGAAGGATATTCAAAAATTTTCAGAGTGTCGGGCGATTGCATTATGTCGCGCATTCTGTTGAAGAATATATATGCATTATTGCCGCCGGATCATTTTTTACGCATACACCGCTCCTATATCGTATCGAAGTCAAAGATCAAGAGTTTCAGCAGATCGGAAGTTGTTCTTGGTGACGGCACCGTTTTGCCTGTGGGGAGACAATACGCTCTTGAAATTGCCGGTCTGATGTCATAGTAGCCCTGATTAAACTTAGTGGGCTAAGAGATGTCAAATATCCAAAGATCGATGATTATTCACCTTTCAAAAATGTTGAAATCATGAAAAAAGTGTTTGTTAGTCTGTTTGTGGCTCTGATGGGAGGTCTGCTGACTGTGCCCGTTGTCGAGGCTCAGAGCCGGCGAGGTGGAAGTCGCGGTGGATCTACCCGCGTTGAATCCGGTCAGCGTCCCGGACGTGGCAGTCACTCCGGACAAGGCAATTCGCGCCCGGGCAATGCAACGCGTCCCGGCAACGGCGGCAACCGTCCCGGCGGCAGCAACGAATATCGTCCCGGCAATGGTGGCGGCAACCGTCCCGGCAGCGGCAGTGACTATCGTCCCGGCAACGGTGGCAACCGTCCCGGTGGTGGCGGCGACTATCGCCCCGGCAACGGTGGCAACCGTCCCGGCGGCGGACACAATTTCCGCCCCGGCAACGGACATCCTACGCCTCCTCCTCCGGCCGTAAGGCCTTCGCGTCCCGGAGCTATGGCTCCCCGTCCGCCCTATATGGCGCCTCCGACACGCCCCGGCCGTCCTTCTTTCGGCCCCTGGTCGCGTCCGGTGCCCCCGCGGGCATGGCGTCCTTCACGCCGCTATAATGTGGTGCCCGACATCCTCGGCATGGCTTTCGGCCTCACCATCAACTCGGCGCTCGACTATCTCTACAGCGGCGGCTACAGCATCGACGGCTACGGCTCACAGGAAGTGTATCTCCGCGGTGTCAACGAGATGGGCTATTACTGGGATGATGCCACCCTCTATTTCACCGGCGGCGGTCTGGTAAGGTCGCAGTTCTACAACTCGAGTGTCGGCTACAACACCTCCCGCTTCTATGGCGTCTACAACCGACTTTCCGCAAGTTTCGGAGTCCCCGTCAGCCAGTCCAACAACGGAAGCACCATCACCGCAACATGGTTTGGCTATCAGGGCGACTATATCACCCTCCAGTACACCCTGATGAACTCCTCATCCGGCTACCGCTACTTCACCATCCTCACCTGCGGCAACTGACGCCGGGCGGCCGTGCCTGTTTTGCCCCGTTTGTCATTGCAGGAACTGCGGCCAGCCGCGTCCGCCTGCTTTGTCAGGAGCGGCGGCATCTTGCCGCCGTGGAAATGGGCTTGCGTATCAAAGGATTATGCGGCTTGTTGAAATGCCGGCGGCGAGACGCCGCCGCTCCTATATTATCATGATGAACTTCAATACATTGCAGGGAGGGTGTCGTCAAGTGTTTCTTTCAAAAGCGATTTGAATTCGTTGGTGCGGAACCATGATGAGGGCATGGAGACTATGGCTTTTTCGATGCGCGGGAGGTAGTCGCCGAGCATCCCGGCGCGGTCGGCTTCGGTCAGCGTGTCGCTGAGCAGCCGGGCAAGCGCTTTCTGCGTAGTCTCTTTGATCCATTGGTCGGCCCCGACGGCGCATGCCTGCTCCACGGCGTAGGTCATGATTTCCAGCACATGTTCTTCGCCCGGATTGAGCGAGGCTATATCCTTGATATAGCGGCGGACGCGCGTGGAGCGGGCGCGGTTGCGGCCGCGGGAGGTGCGCCACATCTCTTTTTTGATGTTGGCGCGGGCTTTCTCGAGCTTCGAGTCGATGTCGGGGCGGATGAAGAAGTCGAGATATTCCTTGGCTTCCGGACGGGCATCGTAAAGTTCAAGAAGAAGCTCGCCAATCTGATCGGCGGTCATCTTGGCGAGCTCTTTTTTCAGTTGTGTTTTCGACATTTATTTCTTGTCTTTGAGCCAGCGGTCGAGCCAGCGGAAGAACACGCGCTGCCACATGATGGCGTTCTGCGGCTTGAGGATCCAGTGGTTTTCGTCGGGGAAGATGAGCATCTCGGCGGGAACACCGCGCAGACGGGCGGCGTTGAAGGCCATCATGCCCTGCGAGGCGAGGATGCGGAAGTCATATTCGCCGTGGGTGATCAGGATCGGGGTGTCCCATTTGTCGACGAAGCGGTGGGGCGAGGTGGCAAAAGTGCGCTGGGCGGCCTCGTTGTTTTTGTCCCAGTAGGCGCCGCCCATGTCCCAGTTGGCAAACCACATCTCTTCGGTTTCCAGATACTGTGTCTCCATGTTGAAGATGCCGGCGTGGGCTATGAAGGCGGCGAAGCGGCCTTCGTGATGTCCGGCGAGCCAGTAGACGGAGAATCCGCCGTAGCTTGCACCGACAGCGCCGATATGCTTCGGGTCGATGTAGGATTCACGCTTCATGTCGTCGACAGCGCTGAAGTAGTCACGCATGTTCTGGCCGCCGTAGTCCTTGGAGATCTGGGCGTTCCATTCGGTGCCGAAGCCGGGGAGGCCGCGGCGGTTGGGCGCGATGACAATGTAGCCCTGAGCGGCCATCAGGGCAAGATTCCAGCGATAGCTCCAGAACTGGCTGACGGCCTGCTGCGGGCCGCCTTGACAGTATAGTATCGAGGGATATTGCTTCGTGGCGTCGAATTCGGGAGGATAGACTACCCATGTGGTCATGAGTTTGCCGTCGGTGGTGGGCACCATGCGCTTCTCCACGGTGGGCATCTTGAGCTGTGAGAGCAGTTCGGTGTTCACGTTGGAGATCTGTGTCACTTTGCCTTTTTCAACCGACACTATCTCGTTGGGCATCAGCATGGAGTGGCGCATGGAGATGAGCAGCTTCTTGCCTGCGGGGGCGAGGGCCGCATAGTCGAAGGTGCCGTCGGCCACCACGCTCACTTTCTTGTCCTTAAGCGCGATGGAGAAGATGGGGGTGACGCCGTCCTTGGCGGCGATGAAATAGATCGATTTGCCGTCGGGGTTCCAGGCTATCTGGTCGGCAGTGTAGTCCCAGTCGGTTGTCAGGTCGGTCTTGGCGCCGGTGCCCATGTCCATGATGAAGATGCGGTTTTTGTCCGATTCATAGCCGTCGTGCTCCATCGAGAGCCATGCCACATATTTGCCGTCGGGCGAGTAGGCCGGATTGGTGTCGTAGCCCATCATGCCTTCGGTGAGGTTGCGGGTGGTAGCGGTGGCAAGGTCGTAGAGGTAGAGGTCGGAGTTGGTCGACACGGCATATTCCAGCCCGGTCTTCTTGCGCGAAACATAGATGAGCTGCTGCGAGTCGGGGCTCCATGCAAACGATTCGATGCCGCCGAACGGCTTCATGGGCGATTCGTAAGGCTCGTCCTGCATGATGTCGACGACGTCGGTCACTTCCGTGCCGTTGAACTCGCCGATGAGCGGGTGAGGTATCTCGGTGACCCATTCGTCCCAGTGTTTGTACATCAGATCGTCGATCACGCGGCCGGTGGCATCGGGCAGGTCAGGATAGATGTCCTTGGCTTCGCGGCTGTATTTCACGGTGCCGATCATGACAACGCGTTTTTCGTCGGGAGAGAAAAGAAATCCCTGAATGCCGTTCTCAACGGAGCTGACCGCCTTGCGGTCCGAGCCGTCGGCGTTCATGACCCACAGCTGCATTTTGCCGTCGACAGGATTCATGAAAGCTATCTTGCGGCCCCCGTCTATCCAGGCGTAGCCCGATTCGCTTTCCGGAGTGGCGGTGATGCGGGTTACTCCGCTACCGTCGATGTTCATCACATAGAGGTCGAGGTTGCTCTTGTTCTGCTCCACGCTTTCATAGCTCACTCCGTAGAGTATTTTCTTGCCGTCGGGCGAAACCGCCGGAGCGCTTACACGCCCGAGAGCCTCCAGCGCGTCGATGTCATATTGGCCGTTTGTCGGCGTAAAAGCGGGCTTGTCGATGAGCGCCGGTTCGGCGGCTGAAGCCGAAGCACCCATAATCAGAGCCGTTGCAGTCATAACGATTGTTTTGAGTGTTGTAGACATATTATTTAAATTTGTTTCGATTCTATAGAAAAGATATGTTATGCAAAAATACGAAAAAGCATAAGAATTTAAGCAAATTAAAGACAGGTTATAAAAAAACTTTAACTCTCATATTCTCCCGTAATCAGTAACACGTGTCCGGTTTCCGCCTATGTCAGGCCTCAGCGGGGACGCCCCGGATACAGTTTTTGGATCAGATCGGGCCGGTGGAGGCGGTGGAGGGAGCGGATTATGCCGGAGCGGTAGGTGCGGTCGTACCAGAAGAAATATTTGCGCTGGGCGAGTTTCTCTTCGGGGCTTGTGGCCGTGAAGACGCGTTCGCCGGTGTAGGGGTGTATGCCTGTGTAGTAGATCTCGGTGGCGAGGGTCATGGGCGTAGGCGTGAAATCCTGCACCTGTTCGAGGTGGAAGTTGAGCTGCTTGGTCTCGGCGGCGAGCTCGGCCATGTCGACCTCATGGCATCCGGGATGCGACGAGATAAAATAGGGGATGATCTGCTGACGCAGGCCGGCGCGACGGTTCACGCTGTCGAAGATGCGCTTGAAATCGTGAAACAGGCTGAAGTCGGGCTTGCGCATGATGTTGAGCACACGGGGACATGTGTGCTCCGGCGCCACCTTCAGACGGCCCGACACGTGGTGCTCGATAAGCTCCTCGTTGTAGCGGCGGTTGACGGCGTCGGTGTGCGGATCGCCTGTGGGGTGCATCGACAGGTCGTAGCGCACGCCGCTGCCTATGAACGACTTCTTCACCCCCGGCAGCGCGTCGACGGCATGATAGATGTCGAGCAGCTGCGAATGGTCGGTGTTGAGGTTGGGGCACGGCTTGGGATGGAGGCACGACGGGCGCAGGCATTTCTTGCAGATGTCGAGGTTGCGGCCGTGCATGCCATACATGTTGGCGCTCGGGCCGCCGAGGTCGCTGATGTAGCCTTTGAAGTCGTGCATCTGCGTGACCTTGCGGGCTTCGCGCAGGATCGACTCCTTGCTGCGCGAGGCTATGAATTTGCCCTGATGGGCCGAGATGGTGCAGAAGGCGCAGCCGCCGAAGCAGCCGCGGTGCATGTTGACCGAGTGTCGGATCATCTCATAGGCCGGGATGGTCTTGCCTTTGTAGCGCGGATGCGGCAGACGGGTGTAGGGGAGGTCGAAGGAGGCGTCGACTTCCTCCGTGGTCATGGGGGGCAGCATGGGGTTGACTTTCACGGTGCGGTCGCCGTGGCGCTGCCAGAGCGTGGCGCCATGAAAGCGGTTGCTCTGCTGCTCGATATGCTTGAAGTTTTCGGCCTGGAAGCGTTTACTGGCGAGACAGTCGTCGAAGGAGTGGAGTATGATGTTGCCGGCGTCGGCTTCGGCGGGCTGCGCCGAGGCGGGGAGCATGACGGCCGTCTGCATGATGTCGGTCATCCGGCCGATGCTTTCACCGGCTTCGAGGCGGCGGGCCACCTCGACAACCGGTTTCTCGCCCATGCCGTAGATGAGGAGGTCGGCGGGACAGTCGGCGAGGATTGACGGGCGCAGGCGGTCCTGCCAGTAATCATAGTGCGACAGGCGGCGCAGCGATGCCTCGATGGCTCCGATCACGATGGGTGTGTCGGGGTAGAGGCGCCGGAGTATCTCGCTGTAGACGATAGTCGGGTAGTCGGGACGGGCGCCGTGGCGGCCGCCGGGGGTGTAGGCGTCGTCGGAGCGGCGCCGCCGCGCTGCCGTATAGTGGTTGACCATCGAGTCCATGGCGCCGGCGGAGATGCCGAAGAACAGGCGCGGGGCGCCGAACTTGCGGAAATCGCGCAGATCGTCCTGCCAGTTGGGCTGCGGCACGATGGCCACGCGGTAGCCGGCGGCCTGAAGCGTGCGGCCGATGACGGCGGCGCCAAACGAGGGATGGTCGACGTAGGCATCGCCGGAGAAGATCACCACGTCGACAGAGTCCCACCCGAGGAGCTTCATCTCTTTGACGGAGGTGGGCAGATAGAGCTTGAGGTCGGTGCGCGGATCAGTCATTGTTGCCATCGGATGATTTGGTTTTGAGGATTTCTTCGAGTTTCAGCACTTCGTCGCGCAGGCGTGCGGCCTCCATGAAGTCCATGCGCTTGGCGGCGTCGACCATCTCCATGCGGCGTCGCGTGATTGTGCGCTGGAGTTCGTCGGCGTTCATATATGGCACCACAGGATCGGCGGCGATGTCAACCGATGTGGAGAATTCCTGATCGTAGAGGGCGTGGCCGTTTTCGCGCGACGACTTGGCGGCGGGCTTGTCGCTGCGCTGCGGGCGCTTCGGTGCGGCTGCCGCTGCCTCCTCGGCTTCGGCCTTGTCGAGGCCGATGATGCGGTTGCGGGCCTTGACGATGGCCGTGGGAGTGATGCCGTGTTCTTCGTTGTAGGCAAGCTGGAGCGTGCGGCGGCGTTCGGTCTCGTCGATGGTGAGGCGCATGGAGTCGGTGATCTTGTCGGCATACATGATGACGGTGCCGTTGAGGTTTCGTGCGGCGCGGCCCACGGTCTGCGTCAGCGAGCGGTGTGACCGCAGGAAGCCTTCCTTGTCGGCGTCGAGAATGGCCACGAGCGACACTTCAGGCAGGTCGAGGCCCTCGCGGAGGAGGTTGACGCCGATAAGCACGTCGTAGACGCCTGCGCGCAGGTCGTCGAGGATGCGGATGCGGTCGAGCGTGTCGACGTCGCTGTGGATGTAGGCGGTTTTTATTTTCAGCCGCGTGAGATAATCGTTGAGCTCTTCGGCCATGCGTTTTGTCAGCGTGGTGACGAGCGTGCGTTCGCTCTTGTCGGTGCGGGTGGCTATTTCGTCGATGAGGTCGTCGATCTGGTTGACGGTGGGGCGCACTTCGATGACCGGATCGAGGAGCCCTGTAGGACGAATGATCTGCTCCACGACGACACCTTCGCTACGCTGCAGTTCATAGTCAGCGGGCGTGGCGCTGACGTAGAGCACCTGTGGAGTGAGCTTTTCGAATTCTTCGAATTTCAGCGGACGGTTGTCGAGCGCCGCCGGGAGGCGGAAGCCGTATTCCACAAGATTCATCTTTCGCGAGAGGTCACCGCCATACATGGCGCGAACCTGCGGGACGGTGACGTGGCTCTCGTCGATGATGGTGAGGAAGTCCTTCGGAAAATAGTCGAGCAGACAGAAAGGGCGCATGCCGGGACGGCGGCCGTCGAAGTAGCGGCTGTAGTTTTCGATGCCGGAACAGTGGCCCACCTCGCGCATCATCTCGATGTCGTAGCTCACGCGTTCCTGCAGGCGCCGTGCCTCGAGTTCGCGTGCCTCTTTGTAGAAGAAGTTGACCTGCTCGCCGAGGTCAAGCTCGATCTGAGCCAGACCGGAGGCCATCCGTTGCGGCGAGGTGACGAAGATGTTGGCGGGAAATATGTTGAAAGAATCGAGCTGGCCGAGAGTGACATAGTCGTCGGGGTAGAGTGTGGTTATGGATTCGATCTCGTCGCCCCAGAACACCACACGCACTATGATCTCCTCATAGGCGAGATGGATGTCGACGGTGTCGCCTTTCACACGGAAATTGCCGCGCGAGAAGTTGATCTCGTCGCGTGAATAGAGGGCGTTGACCAGCTCGCGCAGAAAGGCGTTGCGCGTGATCTTCTGACCGACGCTGATGGCTATGACGCTGCTGTTGAAGTCTTCGGGATTGCCCATGCCGTAGATGCACGACACGGAGCTGACCACGATGATGTCCTTGCGCCCGGAGAGTAGGGCCGATGTGGTGGCGAGACGCAGTTTGTCGATCTCGTCGTTGATCATCAGGTCTTTTTCGATGTATTTGTCGACCGACGGGATGTAGGCTTCGGGCTGATAGTAGTCGTAATAGGAAACGAAATACTGCACCGAGTTTTCGGGAAAGAACGATTTGAATTCGCTGTAGAGCTGTGCGGCAAGCGTTTTGTTGTGGCTCAGGATCAGGGTTGGTTTCTGCACCTTCTGGATCACGTTGGCCATGGTGAACGTCTTGCCCGATCCGGTGACGCCGAGCAGCGTCTGGGCGGGCGCACCGTCGAGGATGCCCTGCGACAGCTGTTCGATGGCCTGCGGCTGGTCGCCCGTGGGTTTATATTGCGATGAGAGCTTGAATTCCATAACTTACAAAATTACGAATTCTTCACCGAATAACCTCCGGCTCTATGACTCTCGGTTATTAAAAATTATTAATGGTAGGTAATGGTTGCTATATGTGGGAATTGCGGAATGCATTATAATATTAATGCGGCGCGATCCTTCGGAGGGTCGCGCCGCTAGTTGTGATGGGTAAATTGTGTGGTCTGTTATTTTACGAGGATTTTGGTCGCTTCGGTGCCCTGACGGCGGATGTAGATGCCGGGGGTGAGGTTGTCGGCGCCGATGCGGTTGCCTCTGAGGTCGTAGTATTCAACCGGGGCGTTGCTGTTGTCAACAGGAACGTCGGTGATACCTGCAATAGCATCGAACTGGCCGTTGAATTTAACAGGTATCGAAACGCCATCGTTACCTTCTGGATCGTTTTCGGGATTCATGATCCATATCACGTCAATATTCAGAACTGCTTTTCCTGTGGCATCAATAGTGCCGGAAACGGTTACTTTGGCTACTATTTCCGAACCGTTCATGGTGAGTTTGAGCGGATTGACTGTGCCTGAAATTCCGTATCCTCCGTCGGAGGTGTTGGTGACGTTCATATTTTCCACAACGATATCGCCGATATAACCTTCAGGGGTATCGTCAAGAGCAAAGTCAGGAAGTTTGAATGTGCATGTGCCGTCGTTTTTGCCATTGTCGATAATGTGGACATTGCCGTCGCGGTTGATGTCTTCATTGCCAAGACCGGCCTCAATGGCATTGATGGTTACAATTCCGGCATAAACACCGTAAAGGTCGTCGCCGATAACTACATCGCCGCCTGTCTGGGGTTTGTTGAACTGAATAGTGTAGACGTGGCTTGTCTGGCCGTCGACATCAGTACCGCCGGCATTGCTGTTGGTTACAGTGATGGTGGCTTTAGCGTTTTCTTTGTCAAGGCTCAGTGTCGCCTTGCCCGATCCGCTGTTGCCGAGACATGTGAAAGCGAATGCGCTTTCTTCGGGCATCTCGCTGTCGACGGTATAGTTGTAAATGTTGCTGCTGAATCCCGCAACCGATGTTCCGTTAACCGAAAGAGAAGCGAGACGGGAGTAATAAACAAGTTTTACATTGTCAACAGTTAAAGCATCACCACCTTTTAATGTGGAGCGGTCTGCAAGATAATTGCCTGATGCAAAAATGACATTGAACATAGTAGGCGTTGTTGTATTTAAATAGTCAATGTCTACTGTTTTTGATACCCAAGAAGATGTTGCAGATGTGATTTTATAAATTGTTTTTGAAATCAATTCAAAATCAGATGACTTTGTGACATCTCCACCAAGATTTCCAGAGTTTAGCTCATCAAGAATACAGCGGTCACGATTATACATAATTGGCTCAACAGCGGGATCTGCTGGTTTGAAAAATGAATATGTGTTTTCTGCCGGAACATTTGCCTGTTGAGTTTCCCCTTTCCAAGAATAAATGATTATTGTCGCAGGTTCTGAAGACCCATCACCATTTGTCCGTGTATAATCAAAATACAAGGCGTCAGGACGATATGAAAAGTTTGACATGCCGCCCCATGTGCCGCCATCAGCGGTCCCGGAAACTACTGTCCCAACTCCTGAAGCTTTTGCTGTAGACCAGGTGGTGCCTAATGTAAAATAACCGGGAATAATTTGGGATAGAATTTGCTTGTTTTCTACTTTTATTGCTTGATTGCTGTTAAAACCGGAAACGGAGGATCCAATTGTCTGACATGCAGCATTTGATGATGACGTGACGTTTGAAATACACCAACCGGATGGTTGTTTGCCTTCTGTTTTTGTCAGGTGTTTGTTGCTATTCCATGGGATGCAATCAACCCAGGCTTCTTCAAATCCATAGCTGGGGAGCTGCTGGGCGGTTGCGGAGAGGGCGCCGGCGGCAAGGAGAGTTATTAATGAGAAGTAGATTTTCTTCATATTGTGCATGATTGAATTATTAACGATATTGATAATGTATAGCGAAAATTCGGCTCAAAGTTACGAAAAATACTCGAAATTACGTGCATTCTTGTCGTATTAATTGCGTTTGAGTTGCAAATAATCCTTGCAAAGATCCCTGCATGCAGATGGTCTGAAGGCGTGTCAGCGCAGTGTGTTTAGGGCGTCGAGCATGCTCTGGACGCGGCTACGCATCTCTTTGAGGCGCGCCACGGTCTGGTGACGGCGCTCTATGCCCCGGGGATTGGTGCGTATCTGCTCCTGAGCGGCGTCGAGTTTCAGGCCACGCTCTTTGACGAGATAGTGAACCATGGCAATCTTGTCGATGTCGGCGGGGGTGTAGAAGCGCGTACCGTGTGAATTGCGTTTAGGCTTGATTACGGTGAAACTCTTTTCCCAGAATCGCAGTGTGGAAGCGGGAATGCCGAGGATTTCGGCCACTTCGGAAATCTTGTAGTATTTCTTCTCGATGGAGTCCATAGAATGAATAATATCGAAATGCAGTTGCAAAAATACGAAAATATGGGTAATTTTGCACCTTAATTAAAGAATAAACATAAACCATCATAAAGAAAAATGCTTACAGCTAAAGAAATCCGTGAGTCGTTCAAGTCGTTTTTCCGCGACAAGGGACACCACATTGTGCCATCGGCTCCGATGGTGATCAAAGATGATCCGACGCTGATGTTCACCAACGCCGGCATGAACCAGTTTAAAGATATAATCCTCGGCAACAAGGCCGCGAAATATCATCGCGTTGCCGACTCGCAGAAGTGTCTGCGCGTCAGCGGCAAGCACAACGACCTTGAAGAGGTCGGGATGGACACCTACCATCACACCATGTTTGAGATGCTCGGCAACTGGAGCTTCGGCGACTATTTCAAGCGCGAGGCCATCGACTGGGCGTGGGAATATCTGGTGGATGTGCTGAAACTCGACCCCGATCGGCTGTATGCCACCGTTTTCGAGGGCTCTCCTGAAGAGGGCCTTAGCCGCGACGATGAAGCTGCCGGGTACTGGGAGAAACACCTGCCGAAAGACCATATCATCAACGGCAACAAGCACGACAATTTCTGGGAAATGGGCGATACGGGTCCCTGCGGCCCCTGCTCGGAGATCCACATCGACCTGCGCAGCGACGCCGAGCGGGCCGCCGTGCCGGGCCGCGACCTCGTGAACCACGACCATCCGCAGGTGATCGAGATCTGGAACCTCGTGTTCATGCAGTATAACCGCAAAGCCGACGGCTCGCTGGAACCGCTGCCCGCCCGCGTGATCGACACCGGCATGGGCTTCGAACGTCTGTGCATGGCGCTTCAGGGCAAGACGTCGAACTACGACACCGACGTGTTCACCCCGCTGATCGACCGCATAGCCGAGCTCTCGGGCAAGAAATACGGCGAGAACGCCAAGGTTGACATAGCCATGCGCGTGATCGCCGACCATGTGCGCACCATCGCCTTCTCTATCGCCGACTCGCAGCTGCCCGGCAATGCCAAGGCCGGCTACGTGATCCGCCGCATCCTGCGCCGCGCCGTGCGCTACGCCTACACGTTCCTCGACCAGAAGCAGGCGTTCATGTACAAGCTTGTCGACACGCTCATCGAGAGCATGGGCGAGGCTTATCCCGAGCTGCCCGCACAGCGCGAGCTGATCATGAAGGTGATCAAAGAGGAGGAGGATTCGTTCCTTCGAACGCTTGAAAACGGCATACGCATGCTCGACAGCGCCATCGCGGCCGCCAGAAACGCGGGCAAGACGGAGATCTCGGGCAAGGAAGCTTTTGTGCTCTACGACACTTACGGATTCCCGCTCGACCTCACGGAGCTGATATTGAAAGAAAACGGCATGACGCTTGATCAGGCCGAATTCGACAGCGAGATGAAGGCTCAGAAGGACCGCGCCCGCAACGCCGCCGCCGTCGAGACCGACGACTGGACAGTTGTCAACGAGGGCGACCCCGAATTCGTGGGCTACGACAATACAGAGTTCACCACCAACATACTGCGTTACCGCAAGGTGAAACAGAAAAAAGGCGAGTTTTATCAGATTGTGCTCGCGCAGTCGCCCTTCTATGCCGAAATGGGCGGTCAGGTAGGCGACAGCGGCGTGCTCGTCGCTCCCGACGGCTCGGTGACCGAGATCTACGACACTAAGCGCGAAAACGGCATGGCCGTG
>OHHH01000516.1_pt1 | contig 14096 bp, 16 predicted proteins | sample 1567951 | NCBI WGS metagenome assembly OHHH01 (sample SAMEA3879550, study PRJEB24766) | human gut metagenome | biome: human-associated habitat; feature: feces | place: USA | collected 1985/1987 | reverse complement strand
TACTTCCAAATATACTTTTCTAATATTTTTTTGCGGAATAATTTGCAAGTTAAAAAATGATTCGTACCTTTGCATCGCTTTAAGAGAAAAGCACTACTTAACCGTAGTTTTGGAGAGGTGGCAGAGTGGTCGATTGCGGCGGTCTTGAAAACCGTTGTACTGCGAGGTACCCGGGGTTCGAATCCCTGTCTCTCCGCTGAACTTACTGGACAGAAATGGACAGTAAACGGACAAAAAGCTACAAATCAATGATTTGTGGCTTTTTTTATTGCCCGAAAGTCCTGCTTCCAAGACTTCAAAAGTACGGTAAAAGACAAAGTTTCGTTACTAAATCGTTACCTATTCCCCGCCGGACAAAAACGGTAACGATTTGTCCATAAATGACCTGATAATGACTTGATTAGTCCATAGTCTGCATAACTCGAAAACGAGAGGTAAAAATTAATTTTGCAACTAAAAAAGTGAGTTATGAAATCGACATTCAAGGTTCTTTTTTATTTGAAGAAAGGTTCTGAAAAGAAAAACGGCGAGGTTATGATTATGGCACGCATCACCATAGACGGCAAACTTTGCCAGTTCAGTACGAAACAGAGCATCCAGCCCGACAACTGGAGCATTGCTGCGGGCAAAGCCAAAGGCAGGGATGCCGGGAGGATAAACGCCCTTTTGGACGACATACGTTCTTCCCTGAATACCATTTACCACGAAATGCAGCGGCGTGACAACTACGTGACCGCCGAGAAAGTGAAAAACGAGTTTTTAGGTCATAGCGAGAGCCACGAAACAATCCTTTCATTGTTCCAAAAGCACAATGACGATGTGAAGCAGCTTGTGGGCATATCCAAGACGATAGCGACCTACCGCAAGTATGAAGTGACCCGCCGCCACCTCGCTGAATTTATCCAAAGCAAGTACAACGTATCGGACATATCCATAAAGGAGATAAGCCCGATGTTCATTACCGATTTTGAGTTGTATTTGCGTACCGCCTGCAAGTGCGGTTACAACACCACCGCCAAGTTCATGCAGTTCTTCAAGCGCATCATCATCATTGCCCGCAACAACGGCATACTGGTGGGCGACCCGTTCGCCAGCTACAAAATTCGGCTGGAAAAAGTGGACAGGGGTTATCTGACAGAGGACGAGATAAAAATCATCCTTAAAAAGAAAATGGTTTCCGAACGGCTGGAACACGTCAGGGACTTGTTCGTCTTTTCCTGTTTCTGCGGTTTGGCTTACAGCGATGTCGCCAACTTGCGGCAGGAGAATATCCAAAAGTCCTTTGACGGCAACCTTTGGATAATCACCAAGCGGCAAAAGACGAATACGGACGTGAATGTTCCCCTGCTGGATATTCCCAAGATGATTTTGAAGAAGTACAAGGGCAAGTTGCCGGACGGCAAGATACTTCCCGTAATCAGCAATCAGAAGCTAAACGCCTACTTGAAAGAGATTGCCGATATTTGCGGTATTAAAAAGAACCTGACATTCCACCTTGCCCGGCACACGTTCGCCACGACCACCACGCTGTCAAAGGGCGTACCCATTGAAACGGTGTCCAAGATGCTGGGACACACAAACATAGAAACTACGCAAATTTACGCCCGCATCACCAACAGCAAGATAGGCAGCGATATGCAGGGGCTTGACAAGAAGTTTGTCGGCATCGAGAAGATTTACAAGGAAGTCGCCATGTAATCTTGATTATTGGGAACTGGTCACAATTTGTGACCAGTCCTTACTATTATTCCAACATTGCTAAATCTCCTAAAATATACGATTATGGATTTGCAGATTATCCAAAACAATATTTTTGAGGTCAGAGGTTGCCGGGTGATGCTCGATTATCATTTGGCAGAACTCTACCAAGTGGAAACACGAGCCTTGAAGCAGGCGGTCAAGCGCAATATCGAGCGTTTTCCAAGTGATTTTATGTTTGTTCTCACTCAAGAGGAAGCTAACTTGCTGTTATCCATAGGGGTATCACAAAATGTGATACCCCCTGATTACAACTTCGGCGTTGCTATGCCTATGGCTTTCACCGAGCAGGGCGTAGCCATGCTTTCTTCGGTTCTCCGCTCCAAAGTAGCCATAGAAGTAAACATTTCAATCATGCGGGCTTTCGTCCTCATGCGCCAAATGGCAATCGGTTACGAGGAACTGTCAAGGCGCATCGAGGAACTGGAGGTAAGCACCGATGCGCAGTTCAACGAACTGTACCAAGCCCTTACCCAGCTTCTAAGCCAGTCGAAACAACAGAAAGAACGCCGTCCGGTAGGTTTCGTTACCTATAACCGTGACAAAAACGAATAGGTAACGATTTCGGTAACGAAATTCCGCCTAACAAACTATATCCCAATGAAGTACATTCTTCCACCTTGCGGGCAGTCCACCGACTACCCGCATTTTTTATATCCTTTTCCAACTGGCACATTCCCCGAAACGCCAGCCGTGCGTGGCATGGCTGACTGTATTCCGTGAAAAGAGCCGTTGGAAACCCGCACAAGCGTATTGCAAGCAAGCTCACAACACCCTTGCCTTTCCCGCCCGCATGGAGTGTTCCCTAAAAGATGAAAGAGAACAGGCACTTTTCCCCTGTTTCCCTATCTGTAAATCTTCCTCTTACGCAGTCCCCCAGCCGGGACAGTCGTTTTAATCATTTCAATAGGCAAAGGTAGTTACGTGTTCTTCACGATTTTGCAAGGTCGAGCCGTTCCGGTTTGGCGAAAAAATCTTCCCTGCCTTGCGAGGTATTTTTTGCCCAAAACCTTGCAAACTCTAAACACTACCCTTTTACGCCTATGTGAAACGAAAACGACCGACCCGACCGGAAGACGCATAAAAAAAAAGTCGGATTTACGGGAAACAGGAAAAAAGTTCAGTGAAACTTCAACTCCCTCACCTCTCAAATCCGCATAAAATTAAAAACTTAAAAAATTACAGCAATATGGAAGCAAAGGTATTATCGGAAGCAAAAGTTTATGTAGGCACTTATGTCAAGTACAACAACGGTTCATTGTCCGGCGCATGGCTCGACCTTTCGGACTATTCGGACAAGGAAGAATTTTATGAAGCCTGCCGGGAACTTCACAAGGACGAGGAAGATGCGGAATACATGTTTCAGGACTGGGAGAACGTGCCGGAGGGCTTAATCGACGAAAGCTGGATTTCTGAAAACTTCTTTGCCCTGCGTGATGCGGTGGAGGATTTGAGCGACACCGAGCAGGAAGCCTTTTTCGTGTGGTGCAACTATAAAAGCCATGATTTGAGCGAGGAAGATGCGGACGACCTTGTACGTGATTTCCGGGATGAATATCAAGGGGAATATGACGATGAAGAAGATTTCGCCTATGAAATTATAGAAGAATGTTACGACCTGCCGGAGTTCGCAAAGACCTATTTCGATTACAAACAGTTTGCCCGTGACCTGTTCATGTGCGATTACTGGTTTGATGACGGCTTTGTGTTCCGTGCGGCATAACAACCAATCCGGGCGGGGTGTCAAAGCCCTGCCCGCTAAAAACAACCAAGTTTATAACCATAAAAAAATAAGACATCATGCAGTCACTTAACAAAAACGGGGTAAGCATCACCCAAACACCGGGAGAAGAAAAGTTCGTGAAATGCCGTTTAGGGGCTTTCAGGGGACAGATTTATTTTCAATATGACTACCGCCACTTTGACGGCGAACTTTTCAGCACGGTAGCCAAAACGCTGGACGAGTGCCGCCGCAGGCGTGACGAATGGGTAGCGAAGAAGAACGGAGTAATAAACAAGTAAATTTCAGGGACATGAAAACGACAGAAGTAAACAAGGAGCTTATCGGCAGGCGTTGCGAGTGTATTTTTACGGGCTTAATGGTAACGGGCGTTATCGAGGACACAGAAGAAAACGAACACACCATAGAGGTAAAAGTCCGTTTCGACCACCCGCACCAGTGGGGCGATGATTTGTATAATGATGTGTGGGCGTGGGGGCGCAAAATAGACGAGTTCGGCACGCTGCACCATTTGCAACTGTTGGAGGACAAACCGGACTTTCAGATAATGACGGTAGTTTTCGGCGAGCCAATCAGCCGGATAGACCGCAGTGTTTTTGCAGATGTGGAAACGTGGGGCGTCTGTTCCCTGCAAGGCTGGGTAAACAGCTATGAAAGTGTCCGGTTTGTAGCCATAGACGACCATACGGCAATCATCACGGGCGAATATAACATGGAGCAGGTAAAGGTGTGGTTAGAGAAATACACGTCCATAAAGAGCCTTAAAACCAGTTGATAGAGAACGGCGGCTGTTTGCCGCCGTTACTTTCTTCCGTGAGCCTGCCAGCGGGTGAAGAAAGTAACAAAGAAGCCTTTCGTTTTCCCTATCATGGAAACAGCCCGCCGATGCTTCCCGGCGGGCTGTCTGCCCGATATTTACGCTTTGCGTATCATTCCATACCCGGTTTCCCAAGAGGATGATAAAAACGGATGTCGCAACTATAAATCCTCATAGTGAATAAATTTTACCCCAAGTATGCACACGGTTTCTTCTTCCTCGGTGTCATATTTCCATGTCCGTTTATTGACAAGCATTTCCGTTTCGCAATCGAACCATACCATTACGGGCGCATCATCTTCTTCGTCCGCCCATTTGAAAACCTGATTGGACGGTATTTTCCACAATTCAGCCCTGTCACGTGCGGAAATGCAGTCCTTATCCACGATAATGATGTCACCTACTGCCGGAACTGTATCTGTTTCCAACGTGGTTTCTATGTACCACGAGATACCTTCTATATCCAATTCTATTTTTACCATGTCGTTTTATTATTAGGGGGTTATTGTTTCCGTTCCTTCTTCGCTGTTGTCATTATTAAATGATAGTGTAAGTTGCTGCATCTGCCCGAAGCTGTCGATGATATAAATGTCAATCGTCTGCTGGTCTGTCGATGCCGAGGTGTAGTAGAGCCTGAACGTTTCTTTCTCCAGCGGGTAAAGGTCATTGGGCAGGAACACCGTGCCGTTATCCATTTCCAGCTTTCCTTTGCCGTCCGGCTGGAAATACCTTATCTGATAGGTAGTCGGCTGGTAATAGCCGCCACGCACCAGTCGGCAGCGTATTTCGGCGGTTTCCCCGACTTTCAGCCTTTTGGGTACTGGCAGCGTTTCGATGCTGAACGGGTACGCCTGCTGAATATCCAAGTTGTCATTACAGGCGGTGACAAGCACGAGGGCGGCCACGATGTAGCAGCCCATGATGATTTTATACATTACATTCTTCATATACATTATTATATAGCGGTCAGTTGATAATGAATTTCAGTCCCAAAGATACCTGCGTGTGGAACTTGCCTATGTCCGAGCCGAACAACGCCCGTTCCCTTGCGTTGGCGAGCAAGGCTATCCGGTCTGTCAGGTAGGCTTCCAGTTCCAGCGTCAGCGCACCGCCGTAAATGAAGCAGTCCTTATCCAGCAAGGTAGAGCCGTCCGGCAGCAGCTTTTCGCTTCGGTTGCTTGTTTCGTACCCGGCGAGAGCCGACAAGCCCAATGAAAGGAAAAAGGTCTTTCGCCTGTCCGAAAGGAATTTCAGGTAATAGCCGCCCTCTGCGGTGAACTGTTCGACTGGTATTCTCATATCCTTGTAGTCATACTTCTTGTGCAGGTATTCGCCGCCAATCACCCAGCGGTTGGCGTTCTTGGTGTAAACGCTGTACGCCGCCCCGATGTGGTAGGCGAAATCACTGCCAGCGTTCCAATGCACCCCGTCCGTCATGCCCGCCGTGACCTGCAAGCCTTTCATGCCCGGCAGGTATCTTTGTGCGTGTGCCTGAAACGAGGTCAGGCACAGCGCAAAGAGCATCATTATAAAGATGTGTTTCTTCATTCCCTATTTGATTTTTAGTTCGTCAATCACTTCTGCGTTCACGATGTCGGCGTTTTCCACCCGTATGGTCTGATGCCGCCCGCCGTTCTTCTCGTAGAGTTCCACCAACAGCAGCTTGTCGTCAGGAATGGTGAACTTCGGCAGGGCGTACACCGTGCGCACGGTCGATTTCCCGGCAATCTCTATCACCTCGTTGTAGCTGCGTACCGCATCCAGTACCGTTTCCTGAATAGCCGTGCGTTTGGGCACTTTTTTATCGGTTATCTTAAACCTGATGAAGTCCGTGTCGAAAGGCACGTTGGAACTGTTCTTCGTCTGCGTGTGTACATAGAGCATCCCGTTATAGGTGTAAATCCCCTTGATTAAGAACTGTATGCCGAAACGCTTGCTACCCAAGTGGCGCACTTTCCGGTCATTGTTCTTGTAGATGCTCTGCATTATCAGCTTCACCAGCAGCGGGCTTTCATTGCCCAGTTCCCGGAAATAGATATTCATGCGGGTATGCGAGAAGTCGGACGTATCTTCATTCTCCAAGAAGTCCTTCATTTCGATGTTGAGCATTTCCGGTTCACGGGCGTACTTGGCGTTGAATGAAAAGAAACTGCCGTCCTCGCAGATAACGGAGAAGTTCGTTTCGCCCGGAAAGCCCTCTGTCGTGGCTTTCACCCGGATTACGTTCTCCGCACCGTCCGCCTTGCCCGCTATGATGTGGTTGCTTCCCAAATCCACGTAGCGGACGGCGGCGGGGAAGATGATATGCACCGTCTTGGCAAAGGTCACTTCCACGCCGTAGGGCGTAACCATTTGGCGGTACGGGAGTTTCCGGGTAATGCCCCGGTACAAGTCGTTGCCAGCCGCATACTTCACGGTGTCAGCGGTTTGTGCGTTTGCCGCACACACGCCCAGCAAGAGGGCGAACAATCCAAAAATCTGTTTCATTGCTAATTGAAATTTTAACGGTTGATAAAATGGTTATTGTTGTTTGGCATACAGCATGACTTTATAGCCTGCTTTCAGCTTCACTTTCACGGTTCGGAACTTCTTGGCGAGGTAGCCGGACGTTCCTTGCAGCAATCCCCTTGTCACGTCCATAGCCACCTGCTGCCCGGCACTTTGGGCAAAGGAAATGCTTGTACCCAGCCCGCTTCCGATATTCGCCATAGCTTCGTTGAACGCTTCCTGCTCCATAGAGGACGGGACGGAAAGCCCCTTTTGCCCGTCCGTGTCGAACACGGCGAGTTCCACCGGGATGATGTTGCCAGCGTACTCAATCGAGGACACCAGTATGTCGAGCCGTTCGCCCTGCACCTTTGCCGTTCCCGCCACAAGGGTATTCTTCGGCACAACGATATTTCCCGCCTGCATGGGTTCGAGCAACCGGAGTTTCACCGCCTGCCCGTCCACCAGCGTTTGGTCTTGGTGGATGCAGGCGGCTACCGTGTTCTTTCCCATAGCGTACCCCGTGCCTACCGCCGTGTTGAAGCCGTAGTTTCGTGGCTGGCTGTAAGCCCGGATGAAGTCGGCATCGCTCATGGGCTGCTGCAATCCCGAAACGGTCGTTTCCCGGATAGCCTGCACCGGAATAGCCGGAGTGCCGATACCGCCGCCGTTCTGCCCGGCTGTCGGTATTTGGGCAATCTGTCCCCTTTGTCCGTCCTGCCCGTTCATATACTTTGCCGCCAGCTCGTAGGACTTTTCCAAGAGTGCCATTTGGTCGTCAGCCGTAGGCGTGGCGTTCTGCTGCTGTTTCAGTCGGTCGGTCAGTTCCGCCACCTGCCGTTTCAATTCCTCTTTTTCCTCGTCCACAGGGGGCGTTTCGTAGAACGTGCTTAACTGGCGGTTGATGTCCCGGTAAGCCGCCCGTGAAGAAGCACCGCCGCCCCTTTGTGGCTTCGGATCTTCTTCCGGCAGCAGGTTGATTTCCTCTTGTGGTTCTTCCGTATCATCATCCAGCGTGAAACCGAAGTCCTGCAAGGATTGTATCTTGTCCTGCTGTTTGCGGCTTGTCACCGCCTGCTCGTAAGCCTTTTGCTTGTCGGCTATAATCCCGTCCTCTGCGGGCAGGGGTATGTCGGCGTTGAAGCCGCCCACGCTTTCCACATTCACGTCCTCTTTGCCGGAGGGTGCGAATATCAGGTACATGCACCCTGCAAAGGCAAGGAACATCAGCGGGAAGACTATCATTTTCCTGCGCTGCTGCACCTGTTGGGGTGTCAGTTCCTTTTTAGGCTTATTTTCTTTTGGGGGCTTCCCATTTGTTGGTGAAGTAGATATGCTACTTTCATTCTTCTGTACTTCGTCCATATTCCGGTCTGTTTAAGGGGTTGATACTGTCGCTATCATGTAGCGGGTATTGTTTGATGTGTTCTATTTGCAGCCTTTGCCCGTCCCGTTTCCCGATATTGTAGATTGATGAAACGGTGATGTAGATAGACAAGCCGCCGAACAAGAAGAACATCACGAGGATAACCGCCAGCCTTTTGCCCGGCGTAATCCGTCCGCACATTCGGCGCAGGCGGTCGTCCGCCCAGTCCTGCACCTTTTCGATGTAATTTCGTTTTCTTTCCATAAGGCTATCTTTTAATGGTCTGCAAATCCTTGTTCTCGGTAATGGTGAACGCTTCGATGATGAAGCCGTGCGGGTTGTTGTCGCTCCGTGTGGCGTTGAGCAGGCGGCACGAGGTCACAAGGCTTCGCACCGTCAGGCTGCTTTCCCGGACAATCAACTGGCGGGCATACGTGTTCACCTTGTAGGGGTACTGGTCGAAGTCGCACTTCACGCTGTCAATCTCCACCGTCTGCGTGACGTTTCCGGAAATCACCCGGTTGTAGTAGCCCTTTTCCGCCAAGTCCTTGTAATAGTTGAAAGCGGTCTTGTCGGCGAGGAACAGCGAGCGTTTGATGTTGCTTTCGATAGCCCCCTTTTCGGGTGATAAGGTGAAGAAAAGTTCGTGGAAACGCCGCACGTGCGACTTGGCTTCCACGGGTCTGTTCTGTGCCATGTCCTGCGAGAGTGCCAGCATCAGGCTTTTGCCGTTGTCGAGGACGTATATCTTCTGCCGCTGCTTTTCGGCGAAGCTGTACGAGTTCCACACGGCAAAGCCCGTCACCAGTGCGCACAGGCAGATGAATACCAGCGCAAAGAGCCGGATTTGCCGGAAACTCGTTTCGATGTTCGTTAATGACTTAAATTCCATATACTAAATATTGATGTTGGTTATTTGAGTAGTTTCCCGGTTACTTTCCCGCTTGCCGCACCGACCGCAGCCCCGGCGATTGAACCAGCCCGTGCCACGTTGCGGTTATAGGCAGACGTGCCGCCAGCCGACACAATCCAGCTTGCCACCGTTGGAATGGTGAAGTAGCCCACGATGCCGATAATCATAAAGATTACATACACGGTGCTGCTCCCGTCAGGAATGAAATTCGGGTCTGAAAGTTCCTGAATGTCCTTTTGGAGCATCAGCGTTTGTATGCGTGCCAGCACGCTGCTGAACAAGTCCGACACGGGCAACCACAGGTAAATGGAGATATAGCGTGAAATCCACTGGGTCAGCGTGCTTTGGAAACCGTCATAGACGGAAATCGCAAACGCCAGCGGACCCAGTATGCTTAACACGATTAGGAAGAACGTGCGCAGCGTGTCTATAATCAGCCCCGCCGCCTGAAAGAGCATTTCCAGCAACTCCCTGAACCAGTCCCGGACGGACTTCTTGATATTGTAAGCCGCCCTGTCCATGTACATACCCGTCATAGTCACCATGTCGGAGGGCGACCAGCCCAGTTCTTCCAGTTGTCGGTCAAATTCCTCGTCCGATGCGAGGTAAGCCGTTTCGGGGCTTCGCATCAGGGCTTCATATTCCAGTCGGTCTTTCTGCGCCCGGTACTCGTTCATGTCGAAAGTCTGCGTTTCCATAAGCTGGTTGCACCCTTTCACCACTGGCGACAATACCGTGTTGATAGTCCCCAACACGAACGTGGGAAAGAACATGATGCACAGCCCCAGCGCAAAGGGGCGCAGGAGCGGGTACACGTCTATGGGTTCGGCACGTGCGAGCGACTGCCACACTTTGGCGGCTACATAGAACAAAGCCCCCAGCCCGGCTATCCCTTTGGCTACCCCCGTCATGTTGCTGCACAAGGGCATCATTTCATCGTACAGCACCCGCAACACTTGGTGCAGGTTGTCAAAATCCACCGCTGCTAATAACATAGGCATACCGATTTATATGTTACCAGTAGCGTTCATCCGCCGAGCCGTAGAGAGCCAGCACCCGGTCGGTGTCGTTCTTCTTCTTCGCCCGCAGGTAGGACACGGATATGTTCTTGCGGGTGTAGTAGTTCACGAGGTTGCGGTAATTCAATAGACTTCGGTAGGCATTATCAATAATAGCCAACCGTTCGGCATCCGTCAGCGACATACCCGTGATGTTCACTACATTTTTCAAGTCCTGCAACACGTCCGAGCTTTCCGACATCAGTTTGGCATAGCCGAACGATATTGCGGAAAGTTCGTCAGGCGTGAAATTCGGGTCTGCCAGCATGTTTTGGAAATTGCGCACGTAGATTTCGGAGATTTCCGCCACCAGTTCAATGGACTTCTTCACCTTGACACCGCCCTTAACCACGTCATGCACCGCTTTGAGCGCATCGTAATATTTTTTACCCTGCTGGAAAATCTTCTGCGCTTCCATGAAGCCGTCCAGCGTGTTCTTGGCAGTGGTGGAAGTCTGCACTATCTGCTTGGTGGTGTTGATGATACCCTGTGCCAAGTTGCCGGGGTCTGACACCACCCACTGGGCGGATGCCTTGCCGATGAAGCAAAGGCATACCGCCAAAAGGAGAATTGTTTTCTTCATCTTGTTTTGTTTTTAGGGTTTGTAACTCGCTTGTATTCGCCGCCGGGTGAGAGGGTTATCCGGTCACGTTCCTTGTCATACGTCAGCAGTATGGCAAAGCCAGTTTCGATAAACAGTTTCCCGTCCTGTTCCGACACTTGATAGGCGGTTTCCAGTATCTTGCCCCTAATATTCGCTTTCCGGGTGACGGTGTATCTGCCGCCCGTTTCCGAGAGTGTGAAAGCCGGGTGTCCCCTGACGTGTACCCAATAGCCCTGCATCCTTTCCAGCTCCTTGCTTCCGCTGTCCTCGCAGCCCGCCAGCAGGCAGGCGGACAATAGCGTGTATATCAGATTGTCAATCCATTTCATGTTCCTAATTTTTAAGTTGTTGATGATTGGGGATTACGTTTGCTTTCCGCAAGCCGCTTGATAGCCAGTTCAAGGTTGCCGCCCAGCTTCTCGGCGAGGGCGAACAGTTCCATTTTCTCGCTTTCCTCGGTCGTGTACGTGTAATATTCTTCCAACGAAACTTCTGTGGCGTACACCGCCGATTGTGTGCCGCCCAGCGAGAAGAAAACTTCCTTGTACTTCCGTCCGGGGTGGTTCGCCATGTTGATAGACAATATCTGCGAACGCTCCTTGTCGGTCAGTCCGAGCAGGTTTTGTATGCTGTCGAACTTGTTCAGGTATTTTCGCTGGTCTAACAGGATTTTGCAGTCCGAGTTGTTGATGATACTCTCTTTCACTATGGGCGAGGAAATAATATCTTCCACTTCCTGCGTTACCACAATCGCTTCCCCGAAATACTTTCTGACGGTTTTGTGTAGGCTAAGCACCCGGCGCCTTACCGTATTTCTACGGCAGGTTTCCAAGAACTCGCCCCCGAACCGGACTTACACCTCTCGGCGTATCCGGCTCTCCACTAATTTTTTTTCAGTCTAAACTTTTCCCAGATGCCGCAGCCTGTGGCAACTCGGACACAACGCAATGGTCTTGCGTTTTCGGGCTGACATGAGCCGTTTCCAACTCTCTTTCCCTTTCAGGTCTTTGAGGTTGCGGACATGGTGCATAATCAGCTTGCCCGTTGCCCCACACAATTCGCATTTTTCCGCTTTGAGCCTGTCCGTCAAATTGGTTCGGCTCACGTCTGCAATAGAGTACGGTTCGATGTCGCAGCTTCCGTTGAACGCCGTTGTCCGGCGTTTGAAACTTGTCTTGTAAAAGGTTCGGGACTTGATTACCCCTTTCTGCTCGTACTTTACGGTGAACAGTTTGTTGAGACGGTACTTTTTGTTGATTTTTCGTACCGTGCTCCTATATTTGCCCGCAAATGTTTTATACATGCTGTACTCCATGATATATCTGAAGTTGTGCAGTACGACGCAGTTGTTGGCGATCAGGTAATAGTTGCAAAATCCCACTGTTTCCCGATTGTATCGGTCGAGGATTTCAAGATCGTCGTTGAATATCAATCCTGAACGGCATTTGGGTTTCCAAATCTCTTTCCCGTTGCGGAGCTTGATTTCCATAGCTCCGTATTCCAGAAGTTTGTCCCGCAGCGTTGCCATGCTGACATTCAGCCGGACACGCTTGCCGTAGGTGCGTCGCAGACGTCCTTGCACATCCCGTCGTTGATGATTGTTCCGTGTTACCGTAATCTCATATCCGAGAAATTTCGCCGATTTACCCGTATGGGTTATCAGCGTCTTTTCTTCGGACAGTTCGAGGGCGAGGCTTTCGGATAGGAATGATTTAATATCCTCCTTTATCCGCAGTGCATCCTCTTTGCTACCGATTACACCCAGAATAAAATCGTCGGCGTAACGGATGTATTTGAGCCTGCGGTAACTTCCGTCCATTTCATCTCCGCTTGGAAATGCTGCACGTTCCTGTTCGATGGCTTTGAGTCTTGCGACCAAAGCCGCCTTCTCAGTCCCGTCTTTTATCTTTTTCAGTTTCCGCACAGTCCGTTTTCGTTCATTGGCCAAATCGTTGCTCTCTTTGCCCGGCCTGCGTTTGGTTCCCATGTCGAAATGTCGGATATACTCTTTCACGTACTTGTCTAATTTATCGAGGTATATATTCGCCAGAATCGGGCTGACGATACCTCCCTGCGGCATTCCGCTGTAAGTGTTGTGAAACGTCCAATCCTCGACGTATCCCGCTTTCAGGAATTTCCGTATCAGACGGATAAAACGGTCATCTGAAATGCGCTCCCGCAGGATTCCGACAAGTACATCATGGTCAATGTTGTCGAAGAACCCTTTGATGTCGCCCTCGATAAACCATTTCGCCCCGCTGAACGTCTTTTGAATATGAAGTAATGCAGTGTGACAGCTCCGTTTAGGTCGGAAACCGTGCGAGGTGGTCTCAAAATGTCCCTCGTAAATGGCTTCCAGAATCATGCGGACTACCTCCTGCACCAGCTTGTCTTCAAAAGCCGGTATTCCCAGAGGGCGCGTTTTCCCGTTTTTCTTCGGGATATGCACCCTCCGCGACGGGTGAGGCTGATAACTTTCGTCTTTCAACGAGGCTATCAGCGTTTCGATCCGGGCAAGGCTCATCTCGTCGATACTGCGACCGTCGGAGCCTTTGGTCGTACTGCCTCCGTTCGATGCGATCTTTTGGTAGGCAACATAGAACAACTCTTCGTTGAACAGAATCCGGTAAAGGCGTTCGAACTTGTAGCTCGAATCCTTACTGTGTTCGTTCAGACTGTTTAATACTCTTTCCGGACTTCTCATAATGTCTCTCACATTATCCATTAAATTGTATTAAAGAAAATTAGCTGCCTCCCTTCGCCATGTGCAGGGCGTTACCCTGCCCGGACTACTACGGAGGCTCCGTTACCGTGCCGGATATTCAGAGGTCTGCACCTCATAGCCTTACGGCGTTCCGGTTTAGGTAATCCCCGTTTACTTACTTAGTAACTGTTGGCATGATGGATTGTCGGATGCGATTTCCGTCCTTTACCATTTATCATGGTTGCTCTGCGGCAAGTTCTTGCTTGCGTCCGTACCTATACACCGGAGCAGTACCGCAGTATGACGATTTCAGTTACCTTACGTCATAGCCTTCAAGTAGAGCAGCTCGGACTGTCGTTCAAACAATTCGGTTTTCATCCTCATATCCATCGTTTCATCTTGCCGTTCAGTGGCAGTCTGGTAACTGACTGACTTACGACGTTCCCGACATGCTACACTCCCCGTCCGGTTTCCCTTTCGGATAAGTCGGGTGATGATAGGTTTTTCAAAGAACACTTACCTAATCCCTTGCCAGTGGGATATTTACTAAGCAGCTTGTACGGGCGCACAGAGATATTTTACATAGGATGCCATTCCCTCCTTGGCGATGGCTTTCCACGCTTCTTCCAGCAGCAGGACCTTGCGCAC